>Ga0207866_1000610_pt1 | contig 48475 bp, 45 predicted proteins | sample HigsolmetaAR203D_FD_184835 | JGI IMG/M metagenome (GOLD analysis project Ga0207866, IMG submission 184835) | Ionic liquid and high solid enriched microbial communities from the Joint BioEnergy Institute, USA - AR20-3-D (SPAdes) (version 2) ...
CCGACGTCGACTTCGTGCTGCTCGGCTGCCCGCACGCCTCGCTCGACCAGATCGCCAAGGTGGCCCACCTGCTGGAGGGGCGGCGGCTCAACCCCGGCACCGAGCTGTGGATCATGGCGCCGCGGGCGCTGCGCACCATGGCCGACCGCAGCGGCTACACCGAGATCATCGAGCGGGCGGGCGGCAGGGTGCTCACCGACTCCTGCCCGGCCATGTCGCGGGTGGCGCCCGAGGGCACCCGGGTGTTCGCCACCGACTCGGCCAAGCAGGCCCACTACCTGCCCGCGATCCTCGGCATCGAGGCGTGGTTCGGCACGCTGGAGGAGTGCGTGGACGCCGCCGTCACCGGCGTCTGGCGAGGGGAGCTGTGATGATCGAACTGCGCGGCCGCGGCATCGTCCCCGGCGTCGTCACCGGCGAGGCGCTCGTCTCCCACGAGACCATCTCCGGCTGGGGCGGCATCGACCCGGCCACCGGCACGATCATCGAGCGGCGGCACGAGCTGTGCGGCGTCTGCTTCACCGGCAAGGTGCTGGTGTTCCCCGGCGCGAAGGGCTCCTCCGGCTGGTCCGGGTTCTTCCAGAGCACCCGCCTGCTCGGCACCGCGCCGCTGGCGATGGTGTTCACCAAGGTGTCCACCAAGTCCGCGCTCGGCGCGGTGGTCACCCGCGTGCCCGCGGTCACCGACTTCGACCAGGACCCGGTCGAGGTGATCCGCACCGGCGACCTCGTCACGGTCGACGGCGACCGCGGCATCGTGATCGTCCACAACCGGTGACCGGCCGCCCGCCGCCGCCGGACGGGCGACGGCCCGGCCGGTCGGCCTCAGCGGTCGATGCGGGCGATGCCGCACATGCCCGGCAGGTCCTTGAGCACGGCGGGGTCGCCGATGGTGGTGAGCCCGCCGCCGCCCGCGATGCCCGACCCGTCGGGCAGGGCCCACTCGGAGACGTGGACGAGGCCGCCGCCGACCGGGGTGAGCCCGGAGAAGAAGCCGAGGATCTCCTCCTTCGACCGCGGGTACCCGCCGGTGTTGGTGCGGCTGTAGATCGACCGCACCTTGTCCGCCGCCTGCTTGTGCTGCCCGTCACCGAGCACGTGGGACAGCACCAGGTAGGAGCCGGACGGCAGGGCCCCGCAGAGGGTCTTGACGATGTCGTGGGCCTGCTGGGTGTCCTCGATGAAGTGGAGCACGGCCACCAGCAGCAGCGCGATCGGCTTGGTGAAGTCGAGGTGGCCGCGGATCTCGGGCCGGGCGAGCAGGGCCGCGGGGTCGCGCAGATCGCCATCGACCACGATGGTGTTGGGGCTGGTGGCGAGCAGTGCCTCGGCGTGCACCCGCACCAGCGGGTCGTGGTCGACGTAGACGACCTTGGCGTCCGGGTCGATCGACTGGGCGACCTCGTGCACGTTCTGCTGGGTGGGCAGCCCGGAGCCGATGTCGAGGAACTGCCGGATGCCGGCCTCCCGCACCAGCCACTGCACGGACTCGATCAGGAAGCGGCGGTTCGCCAGGGCGGCGGGCCGGAGCAGCGGCATGGCCTGGAGCACCTGCTCGGCCGTCTCCCGGTCGGCGGCGTAGTTGTGCTTACCGCCCAGGTAGTAGTCGTACATCCGGGCGACGTGCGGTTTGGTGATGTCGATCCCGGGCGCGGGCGGCCGCTCCTCGCCCGGCGGCACCGTCCCCAGCCCGTTGCCCGTCCCGCTCTGCGACACGACGACCTCCCCAGCCTCGGGTACTCCCGGCACGACCATCTCTCCGGCGGCTCCGGACGGCCGGAGACACCGGCGACGCGGTTGTTGATCAACGCTTGTCGATCAGTATCCACCGCCGGGCGGCCGGCGCGCGCCGGAACGCCGCAAAGCCGAATGTACGGAAGCCCTCCCGCGGGGGGAAGATGTTGCTCCAGCGGTCGACACGGGCGATCCCGCACATCCCCGGGAGCGTGCGGAGCGTCGCGGTGCCGCCCGAGGCCACGACGTCACCGGCGTCCGCGAGCGCGCCGGACCTGTCGGACGGTGTCCATTCCCCGATGGGGCGAGTCCGCAGCCCGCCGGGGTGGGGCCGGTGCAGCGGCCGAGCATCGGCCGCTTGCTCTGGTCGGTGAAGATGGTTTCTCCATCAATGTTGACGTCTACAATCAACGAGCTTCCAGTTCATACCCATCTGGGGAGATCTTGGACACCGTGGACCCGGACAGCTCGTGTACGACTAGGTCACTGACCCGGCGGTATCCAAGCTGGTAGCTGGATTGACCGCCAGCGAGCGTGAGGCTAAATCGGTCGCCGAGATCCCCCAGCGCCGTCCTGACGCGGGAGCGGATCTCAGCAATATCGGCCATATAACAATTGTCCGAAAAACTGGCAGCAATCTGGTATAGCTCTACCGAATTGGGCATCTTGGTGGTAGACACCACCAAGATACAGGAGGAGCCATGTCCAATGTGCCGTTCCCCGACCTGGAAGACGTCGCTAAGGGCCTTGGGGTTGTTGCCGGGCTTGAGTTACTGCACCACATGGGTAACCCCCAGTATCGGCACCTGACAAACCCGTACACTGGGGAGCCCATGTATGACTCGGCTGGGAACCCAATCCTGGAGCGTGTACCCGCCTATGAGCGTCCCGCTCGTGGTGTGGCGGCTGCCATCTCGTTCTTCTCAATCACATCCGGCATCACCATCGCTCTGGCGTTCGTGACGCTCATCATCACCATGCTGGTGAAGCGAGCTGGATACGAGGACCTGTCTACTGCCCTTGCCGTCGGTATCATCTTAGAGTTCATCGTCGGCGGCATCGTTGCCGTCATCGGTTCCGCAAGGGCATATATCAAGGCTTGACCCCACTACACAGAAGACCCCGGGCATCAAGTACCCGGGGTCTTCTTTTTTCCATCCCGGCGGTAGCGAAGGGAACCGGGCAGTCTCTCAGGAGAGCGAAATTGTCAGCTTTCCAATGGCGATTTGCAACGCCTGTCCGTTTACAGCTTGCTGCGTGGTGTCCAGACTCCAGATGAAAAGCACGTCCCCGGCTGTACCCGTCTGAGCGGTTACGAGAGCGGCGTGAGTGACGGGGACGCTCATGAAAGCCTCGCGACACCTCATCCGATGAGGTCAATGTCCTGATTGACCGGGACAAAAAGACCATTCGCCTCGCTGGTCGGGGCCGCCCTCGTAAGGGTGAGGTTCAGGAGCGCATGACACGCGCAGAATTCGAAAAGCTTGCCACCGACTGGGGGAGCTGAAAAAGAACCGCCCGCCGGGAGGAGGCGCACATGTAACCCGGCGGGCGGCTCAGACACCACCATCCACGCACCCAAGGAGGGCGAACGGGAGCACGGGGAAGGGAACCCGGCCCACGAAAAAAGCATGACACATAGTCGCCCTGAACACAAATACGGTAGTTAATAGGCGGCAAATTTGGCCATCTCAATCATCACGGAAGTCTGGAAGAAGGCTCCCCGGGACATCAAAAACACCACACTTCTGGTGTTGCTGAAACTGGCGGACAGTGCTTCCGAAGATTACCGGACAACATTCATCGGCGTCGACCGGATCGCCAGGGAGGTCCGGGCGTCTAAGAAGTCTGTCTACAACGCTCTGCGAACCCTAGAGGACCGGGGAATCATCGAAACACTCATTGACGAGACTCCTCCAGGGCCGTATGAGTCTGTCGTCCGGTACATCACCCCGGCTGACACCTGGACTGAGCTCACAGAGCCGGACGAGGATGATGAGTTGGGATACGTTGCCATAGAGGAAGTCGTATCTGCGCTAAATACGGTTGCTCGTACGTTGGCGGCAGCGAGAAACCAGGAAGCGGCGAACAATGTGCAGCACCAGCAGGATCGAAGATGATGACACCGCCGACGTTTTCGACTATCTGATGATTGCTATTCGGGGTGCGGCAGAACATGCGAGGGTCATTGCGGCCCAGGCAGCCACAGTACGAAAGGCGATTGAATGCACGTCGAAACCTGCTATTTCATCGACGGCCGCCATTTCGGCCCCGAGGGATGTTGCCACACGCTCGTAGACGACGAGCTTGGACCGGTGAGGCCGCCGGGTTGGACAGTCCAATCGGAGAGCAGAGATAAAGCATACTTGAATAAAGAATCTTTGCAGGAAGGTTAAAGTTATATGCGGCGCGCTGGTAAACCGCGCTCGCCTGATCCGTCGACTCCTCCTTGAGGGCGTGCGAGATGGCGAGGTAGGAGCCGGCGGGGAGGGCGTCGCAGAGGGTCTTGACAGTGGCGTAGGCCTGCTGGTTGTCCTCGATGAAGTGGAGCACGGCGACGAGGAGCAGGGCGATCGGCTTGGTGAAGTCGAGGTGGTCGCGCAGTTCGGGCCGGCCCAGCAGCTCCTCGGGCTCGCGCAGGTCGCCGGTGAGGAAGATGGTGTTCGGGTTGGTGGCGAGCAGCGCCTCGGCGTGGACCCGCACGAGCGGGTCGATGTCGACGTAGACGACCTTGGCGTCCGGGTCGATGGCCTGGGCGACCTCGTGCACGTTCTGCTGGGTCGGCAGGCCGGAGCCGATGTCGAGGAACTGGCGCACGCCCGCCTCCTGGACCATCCAGCGCACCGACTCGATGAGGAACCGCCGGTTGAGGCGGGCGCCGAGCGGGGCGTCCGGGATCACCTTGAGGACCTGCTCGGCGGTCTGGCGGTCGACGGCGTAGTTGTGTTTTCCGCCCAGGAGGTAGTCGTAGATCCGGGCGATGTGCGGCTTGGTGATGTCGATCTCGGGCGACGGCGGCCGCTCCTCGAGCTGCTCCGCCGCCATCGCCGCATCCCCGGCCGTCGGCTCCGGCGAACCGCCCGTGCGTGCAGCGCTCTGTGACACGACCACCTCCGCCTGCAAAACCCGGCGACTACGACTTTTCTGGCACTCGCGATGAACCGGATAAATCCGGCTAGCGCGCGTTGATCAAGTATGTACCGGAGAGTGGGTGTCGTGCAGTCGAATGGGTGGTGCGCCGTATTACGGAAGTGCTCGTGGGGAGAAATGTTCCGCCCTTAATTGGGCGATGCTGGCGAATATCGCGATGGTCGGGCGGCCAAGGAGGGGTGGGGCGGAGCCGGGGTTGCCGTCCGCCCCGCGACGCATCGGCTGCCGTGAGCTATTCGGCCTTCGGCCGGGCCTCGCCGGTCGGGGTGTCGGCCTCCTCGGCGAGGTCGTCGAATTCGCCGTCGAGCACGCCGAGGCGGAACGCCTCCCACTCGGCGGGGGTGAAGTAGAGCTTGGGTCCGTCAGGGTTCTTCGAGTCGCGCATCACGTAGAGACGGTCGTACTCCGCCTTGTGGGCGGCCCCGGCGAGCAGATCGGCCGTCTCCTTGAAGTTGGGGTCGGTCTTGTCGATGACCGTCACCTCGACGCAGTTCGACCCGCTGTGGCTGGACTTCCGCCACCTCACACGGCGTGGCTCGGTGTTCATGCGCGCTCCTCCTCCTTGGGCTGACCGCCCTGTCCGACGGCATGCGAACGAGGCAGCGGATCACCGCGTTCGGCCTGCACGGTCGCCACGTCGCCGCCTCGATTCGTACCGTAGTCCTGATCGACAGGTGTAAAGGCCAACTCGCCGTCAACAGGGGATACGAATCGATCCCTCGCGCCGCCGCGAGGGGGCGGGGCCGTCCGCGGTACGGTGGCCGGCCCCGGGCGCGCCGGGTCAGCGGACGATGAACACGCTCGTCAGCGGCGGGCTCGCCGTTCGGAGCCGGGTCGCCGCCGCCCTCACCGCACCCACTGCAGGCGGTGGAACGTCCACCGGGCCCGGCCGCCCGCACGAGCCGTCGCCCACCTCGTACGCGTGCTCGTCGGCCCGCCCCACCGGGCGGCCGCCCGTCCCGCCAACGGGTACGCGCGCCGGGTCCGAGAGCCCTGCTGGAGGTCACCGGCCGCCTCAAGGCCGCCGTCGCCTCCGCCCGCCGCGGGTGGCCGTGAGCCGTACGGCCTAGCGGTCGATGCGGGCGATGCCGCACATCCCCGGCAGGCTCCTGAGTACGGCGGGGTCGCCCAGGGACACGACGTTGTCGCCGGCTGTGGGGCCGGCGGGGCGGCCGGGCGGGGTCCACTCGGAGATGTGGACGAGTCCGCAGCCCACCGGGGTGAGGCCGGTGAAGAAGCCGAGGATCTCCTCCCGGGTCCGTGGATAGACCCCGGAGTTGGCGCGCCGGTAGACCGCGCTGGCCTGCTGTGTCGCCTCCTTCTGGCCCTCTTCGATGAGCCCGTGCGAGATGGCCAGGTAGGAGCCGGAGGGGAGGGCGTCGCAGAGGACCCTGACCACGTCGTAGGCCTGCTGGGTGTCCTCGATGAAGTGGAGGACGGCGACGAGCAGGAGCGCGATCGGCTGGGAGAAGTCGAGGTGCGAGCGGATCTCGGGCCGGTTGAGCAGGTCGTTGGGGTCGCGCAGGTCGGCGGTGAGGAAGATCGTGTTCGGGTTGGTGGCGAGCAGCGCCTCCGCGTGCACACGCACCAGCGGGTCGTTGTCGACGTAGACGACCTTGGCGTTGGGGTCGATGGCCTGGGCGACCTCGTGGACGTTCTGCTGCGTGGGCAGGCCGGAGCCGATGTCGAGGATCTGGCGGATGCCCGCCTCCCGGACGAGCCAGCGCACGGTCTCGATGAGGAACCACCGGTTCATGCGGGCGCCGATCCGGCCTTGCGGCACCAGCTTGAGGGCCTGCTCGGCCGCCTCCCGGTCGACGGCGTAGTTGTGCTTACCGCCCAGGTAGTAGTCGTACATCCGGGCGACGTGCGGTCTGGTGATGTCGATCCCGGGCGCGGGCGGCCGCTCCTCGCCCTGCTCCGCCGCCCGTGCCGCGTCCTCCGCCGCCGGCGAACCGCCCTTGGCTGCGTCGCTCTGCGCCACCACGACCTCCCGGCCTCGCGAACTCCGGCTCACATGGCTCTTCTGTCAGTCCCGACGTATCCGGATAAGCCGGTGATTTCGGGTGGAGATCATTATCCGTCGCCGGGCGGCCCGGTAATGGCAGGACACCTACATCTCGCACTTTTGGCAGTTGTTGCGATTAGAACATGGCCCGCTTAAGTGGTTGATTTGCGTCATAACGGAGTTAAACGGTCTGACCGGGAGATATCGTGCGACTGTGGCCGGAGGGCGACACCCTCCTGGGGCGGCGATGCAGGGCGAGCCGGTTCGCGTGGCCGATCAGCGCCGTCGAGCAGGCCGCATCCGCGATACCCGCCCAGGCGGCAGCCCGAGCGGGTGCGCCGCTGAACCGGGCGGGTGCGTAGCCTTGGCGGTCCGCACCCGCCCGCGGCGCGTTCTCCGGCCAATGCAGGCCGTCCCGCAGCCGAGCGCCGTGTGCAGGGACCGCTCGCCGCGGCCCACGCCACCGGTCGCTTCCAGGCCGCCCTGGCCGCGGCACGCCGCGCCGAGGGCCGGTCCGTACGGCCTAGCGGTCGATGCGGGCGAGGCCGCACATGCCCGGGAAGTCCTTGAGGGCGGAGGTGTCGCCGATGGCGGTGACCTCGTCGTCTCGCGGCCCGCCGCCGGAGTCGCCGAGGTGCCAGTCGGCGAGCCGGGAGAGGCCGCTGCCGATCAGCGTGCACCCTTCGAAGAACCGGCCGATCTCCTCGGGGGTGCGCAGGGTAAGGCTGCCGGTGGCGCGGTTGTAGGCGGCGTAGCCCTCCGGGTAGGAGTCCGCATCGGGACGCATGGCGTGCGAGATCGCCACGTACGAGCCGGGCGGCAGCGCCTCGTACAGGGCGTCGGTGATCGCGTAGGCCTCGGCGTTGTCCTGGATGAAGTGGAGCACGGCGACGAGCAGCAGCCCGATCGGCTCGCTGAAGTCGAGGTGCTCGCGGATCTCGGGCCGGTCGAGCAGGGCGGTGCCGTCGCGCAGGTCGCCGGTGAGGAAGATCGTGTTGGGATCGGTGGCGAGCAGCGCCTCGGCGTGGACCCGCACCAGCGGGTCGTTGTCGATGTAGACGACGCGCGCGTCCTTGTCGATGGCCTGGGCGACCTCGTGGACGTTCTGCTGGGTGGGCAGGCCGGAGCCGATGTCGAGGAACTGGCGCACGCCCGTCTCGCGCATCATCCAGCGCACCGACTCGATCAGAAAGCGGCGGTTGACCCGCGCCGCGAGCCGTGCGTCCGGCATGGCCTTCAGGACCTGTTCGGCCGCCTGACGGTCGACGGCGTAGTTGTGCTTGCCGCCGAGGAAGAAGTCGTAGATCCGGGCGATGTGCGGCTTGGTGATGTCGATGTCGGGTGCCGGCGGCTGCTCGGCGGGCTCGACGCCCGAGGCGCCCATGCTGCTCGAGTCCTTCAGTGACACGACGACCTCCTCGATGGGGGAGATCCCGGTCGGCGGCCTCCCTCGCCGCGGCCGGGCCGGGTTCGATTGTGTGTCTGCGGCGGTCGGGCGGTGGATGCGCCGGCCGGGCCGTCCGCACCCGCCGCCGTCACGTCAGCCGTCGACGCGGGCCACGCCGCACATCAGCGGGAAGCCCTTCAACGCGGGGATCTCGTCGATGGAGATGACATCGTCCCCGTACGAGTCGTGCTCGTTGCCGATGGTCCAGTCGGCGATGCGGGAGAGGCCGCTGCCGACCGGGGTGAGCCCCTGGAAGAAGCGGGCGATCTGGTCGCGGGTACGCAGGGTGAGCCCGGTGGCGGTGCGGGTGTTGTAGGTGGCGAGGGTCTCCTTCTGCCCCTCGGTGAGCTGCTCGGGGAGCATGACGTGGGAGAGCACCACGTACGAGCCGGGCGGCAGCGCCTCGCGCAGCGTGTCGGCGATCGCGTATGCCTCGTCGTGGTTCCGGATGAAGTGGAGGACGGCGACGAGCAGCAGCGCGATCGGCTGGGAGAAGTCGAGGTGCTCGCGGATCTCGGGCCGGTCGAGCAGGGCCTTGGGGTCCCGCATGTCGGCCTCGAGGACGATCGTGTTCGGGTCGGTGGCGAGCAGCACGTCGGCGTGGACCCGGACCAGCGGGTCGTTGTCGATGTAGACGACGCGGGCGTTCGGGTCGACGGATTGGGCGACCTCGTGGACGTTCTGCTGGGTGGGCAGGCCGGAGCCGATGTCGAGGAACTGGCGGATGCCCGCCTCCTGGGCGAGCCAGCGCACCGACTTGATCAAAAAGCGGCGGTTCGCCCGGGCGGCGAGCCGTACCTCCGGCGTCGCCTTGAGGGCCGCCTCCGCCGCCTGGCGGTCGGCGGCGTAGTTGTTCTTGCCGCCCAGGAAGTAGTCGTACATCCGGGCGACGTGCGGCTTGCTGATGTCGATGTCGGGTGCCGGCGGCTGCTCGACCTGCTCGGCGCCCAGCGCGCCCGTGCCGCCCGCGTCCTGCTGAGACATGATGACCTCCTCGATGTTTCGGGATCAGGATCGGTGCCTGCCTCGCCCCACCGGGGCCGGGTGTCTCGGCCCGTCTCCGATGGTCGGGCAGCGCCGCCGGCGCGTACGGCGGGTGCCGGACGGGCCGGCCTCGCCCGCCATCGCCGCGGTCAGTGGTCGATGCGGGCCAGGCCGCACATTCCGGGAAAGTCCTTCAATGTGGACATGTCGCCGATGGAGATGACGCCGTCATCTCGCGACTGGCGCACGCCCGCCTCCTGCGCCGTCCAGCGCACCGGCTCGATCAGGAAACGGCGGTTGATCCGGGCCGCGAGCCGGAGCTCCGGTACGGACTTCAGCACCTGTTCGGCCGCCTCGCGGTCGACCGCGTAGTTGAGCTTGCCGCCCAGGAAATAGTCGTAGATGCGGGCGATGTGCGGCTTGGTGATGTCGATCCCGGGCGTGGGCGGCCGCTCGTCGCCGTACGGCTCGGCCACGGTCCGCGGCCGCTCCTCGTGGTCGGCGCCCGATACGCCGATGCCGCCGGCCTCCTGCTGTGACACCACACTCTCCTCGATGTCGACGATCCCGGTCGGTGCTCTCGCTCAACCCGGCCATGCGGGGTGGTCGGCTTGCTCAGCGCTCGATACGGCCCACCCCGCACAGCAGCGGGAAGCCCCGCATCTCGGGGAGCTCGTTGATCGAGACGATCCGGTTCTCCTCGTGATCGACCAGCGGGCCGTGGATGCTCCACTCGGCCATCGGGCTCAGACCGTTGCCGATCATGGTGCACCCCTCGAAGAACCGGGCGATCTCGTCGCGCGTACGCGGCGTGACCCCCGTGTTGGAACGCCGGTAGATGGCGACGGCCTCGTCCAGGGTGTCCGCGATGCTCTCGTCGTGGACACCGTGGGACAGGACCACGTACGAGCCGGACGGCAGGGCGTCGCGGAGGGTCTTCACGACCTTGAGGGCCTGCGCGGTGTCCTCGATGAAGTGGACGATCGAGACGAGGAGCAGCGCGATCGGCTTGGTGAAGTCGAGACGCTCGCGCAGCTCGGGCCGGTTGAGCAGTCCCTCCGGATCGCGCAGGTCGGCCTCGATGACGACGGTGTTGGGCGTCGTGGCCAGCAGCGCGTCGGCGTGCACGCGGACGAGGGGGTCGTTGTCGACGTAGACGACCTTGGCGTTGGGGTCGATGGCCTGGGCGACCTCGTGGACGTTCTGCTGGGTGGGCAGGCCGGAGCCGATGTCGAGGAACTGCCGGATACCGGCCTCCTGGGCCAGCCAGCGCACCGCCTCGATGAGGAACCGCCGGTTCACCCGGGCCGCGGTCCGGACGGTCGGCATCACCTGGAGGAGCTGCGCCGCGGCCTCCCGGTCGGCGGCGTAATTGTGCTTGCCGCCCAGAAAGTAGTCGTATATGCGGGCGACATGCGGTTTTGTGATGTCGATCCCCGGCGCCGGTGGCTGCTCGACGGCATCGGGCGCCGTGCCCATCGGGAACCGCTGCTCTTCATCGAGGTCAGAACCCGACAAACCCGCACTATCCGCATCACTCTGCGACACGACGACCTCCCCACCTGGGGCTTCCGGCTAAGGTGGCCATTCCGCCCTGGCCGCATTTCGGTCAAAGCGGCTGTCCTTAATGGTGATCTTCTTTCTACCACCAGACAGGCGCAGTACGACAATGCGTTACGAAAGCGTCGTGTTTCCGCAGCGCGCGAAAGACCGACGTGTCCAGGTGGCAACGCCGGTGGCGTGGGCGGCACGCCGTGCCAGGCCGCTCCCGCGGCTCAGGATGGAGGTCGGACACGTGGGGCGGTAGGCGGGTGCGCGCCGCCCGCCCCGGGAACGTCGCGGGCCACCGAGCTACTCGGCGCGCTTCCGCGCCGCGGCTTCGGCCTCCTCGGCGAGGTCGTCGAACTCGCCGTCGATCACGCCGAGGCGGAACGCCTCCCACTCGGCCGGGGTGAAGTAGAGCTTCGGGCCATCGGGGTTCTTGGAGTCACGGATCACGTAGAGGCGGTCGTACTCGGCCTTGTGCGCGGCCTCGGCGAACAGGTCTTCCGTCCCCTTGAAGTTGGGATTCGTCCTGTCGATGACCGCGACCTCGATACAGTCGCCACCGTTGGCGCTGCTGTAGCTGGACTTGCGCCAGACACCGACCTCAACGCAGTCACCGCCGTTGTCGCTGCTACGCCGGGCCTTGCGCCACTTGATGCGGCTCAGGTCTCTGTCCATTTGTCCTCCACCACCTTGGCTATCAAGTCTAGGCTTGCGGGCATAGGGAGGGCGAGAGAGCGAATTGCCTCGTACATGTTGGCGACCACTTCTACGTCGCGATCCCGATCGGTAACGTAGCCTTCGCTGATGCCATCCACGTAGACGTAATCCGATTCCCCGGAGAGGCTGGCAATCACGAAGGCGCCCCCGAGCCCGAGTAGAGCCTGCGACGCAATAGGAACGACGTGGAGCGTGATCCTCGGACGTTGCGCGGCCTCAAGCAGCGCGAGTAGCTGTTCGCGCATTATTCGCTTAGTGCCGACCTGGCGGAAAAGGATGCCTTCGTCCAGCAGCACGATGAAGAGCGGCGGCTTCTCTCTTGTGAGAATTTCTTGCCGCTGCATACGGGCGGCGACGATGGTATCGACCTGCTCAGGTGTGAGGTCGGGGCGCTGGGAGATGATCGCCCGCGCATAGCTCTCCGTCTGGAGCAGTCCTGGGACGAGAAGCGGCTGCCAGGTTTTGAGCGTGTGTGCGGTCTCTTCGATGTCCACCCAGCGGTGAAACCAGACGGGAAACGGTGACTTACGGGTGAGCGGCCACAGCCGCGTCAGTGCGTCGTCCGTACCGAGGGCGTCGTCGGCGAGCTTGGCGAACTCACACGTTGGGGGACGCCGGCCGGTCTCGATCGCGCTGATCTGGGACGTGGAGTAGTTGATCTTCTCTGCGAGCTGTTCGATCGTGAGACCCGCCTTCGTGCGGTAGTGCCGCAGCTCTGAACCGAAGAAGGCGAGCGGGCTCGCGGCAGGGTCGATTTCGCGAGGCGAGGGCATGGGGGGACTCCCGGACTCGACGACCGTATTCGGATTTCCCGCCGCTTCCCGTGCGTTCCCTCGCCGCCGTCACACCCTGCCCTGCATTCCCGCGCCAGCGGGCCGTACGGCGGCGTTCTCCGCACCGGCAAAAGCGGTATCCGTTCACTTACGAAGAGTAGTGGCCAGGCGGCATGCTGTGGCGGCAAAGCCAAGAAATGCCGTCATCAGAGGTTGCATATGCCCTTTTATGTCCCCCAATCCGAGCGCAAGGAGCAGGACCAGCTCAAGCGCCTGGAACGCCTCGGCGACCTCCTCGCCGGCCACGGACTCCGCACCCGCGTGTACCGCCACGTCCGCCTGCGCCTGTTCCAGAACGAGTACAACCCCATCCGCTGGCGCGAACCCGTCCTGTCCGTCCGCCGCCCCGGCCCCACCCCCTCCACCCGCCTGGAGATCACCGTCAATTCCGACGGACATCCCTTCCGCGTCACCCCCGCCGGACGCAAGGCCCGCTGGTCCTACCAGGGCGACGACCACGCCGTGATCTCCTTCGTCCGAGCCGTCCTCAACGCCTGGCCCGACGACCCCAAGTCCTTCGACCCACCCCTCACCGACCCGAACGGCTACCCCATCCCGGCCCCAAGACCCGCCGACTGAGCCCGCCGCCCCTCCGCCTCGGGGCGGCGGGCTCCGGCCACCCTGTGCCGAGATCACCCGTAGGCCGCGACACCCGCGAGAAAGAGCCCGAGAAAGGTCGCCGCAGCGCCCGCACCGGTAAGAACCGCCTGGGCGCTGCCGACCCCGGCCGCCCGCGCGATCAGGTACGCCCCGCTCGCGACGTTGAGCGCAACCGACATCGCCAGCAGCAGCCCCAAGATCTCCGCGAGACTCACACGCGCCTCCCGTGGTCAACGAGCCGATGGCCGGCCCTAGTGGAGGGCCGCACCGCATGGACGAAGCCGAGACTGCTTGTCCAACCGGCCGTCCAGCAGGAGTCGCATCGCAGTTTGGACACACGTGATCAAACTGGCTGGTTGTGCATTTAGGGTTAGTGCCCGGGGGCGGCCTGCGGCCCCTGATGTCCAGGCAGGGGCTGGACACCTCCGCGTTGGCACGAGCGGGCGAAGTGAGCCGAGTGATGGCGACCGGTGGAGTGGACGGGGACTACGCGGCACTGATCGCCGACTTGGCCGCGTTCCGCAATGACCGCCTCCAGCGCCGACCTTCGGACCGTACCCTGGCCAAGGCCGCCGACGTCCGTCCGACCACGGTCGGGGACCGGCTGCGCGGAGCCCGTTTCCCTCAGCAGATCGAGCCACTGCTGCGGGTGGTGCGCGCGGTGCGGGCGCAGGCCGAACGCGCAGGGCTCTCCCGCGATCCGGCCGCGGCCTCGTTGTTCGACGAGCAGCGGTGGCGCGACGCCTACCAGGCAGAGGCCCGCCGCCGCGCGAACGCGACCCGCACCCACGTTCTGGCCGAGCAGGCCCACACCGTGCTGGAGGGGTTACGGCCGGGTCGGCCGCTGGCCCAGGTGACCGACCCCTTCCAGCTGGAGGTCCACCGCGCCATCGAGGTCGGCGATGCGACCGGCCTGCCACAACTGCCGAGGCACGTACCGCGCGAGCACGACCGTCGGCTGGCCCAGGTCGTGCAACGAGCCGCCGCCGGCACCAGCGCCCTCGCCGTACTGGTCGGCGGTTCCTCCACCGGAAAGACCCGGGCCTGCTGGGAGGCGTTGCACCTGCTGCGCGACCGAGACGAGCCGTGGCGCCTCTGGCATCCCATCGACCCCACCCGGCCGGACGCCGTCCTGGCCGACATCGGCATGGTCGGCCCGTACACCGTGGTGTGGCTGAACGAGGCCCAGTTCTACCTCGCCGACGATGCGCTCGGCGAGCGCGTCGCCGCCGGCCTCCGCGAACTGCTGCGCGATCCCGACCGCGGGCCGGTGCTGGTCCTGGCCACGCTGTGGCCGAACCACTGGGCCACGCTGACCACGCGCACCGATCCGGACCGGCATGCCCAGGCCCGAGAGCTGCTGGACGGGCACGACATCCGCGTCCCGGACGCGTTCTCCGAGACCGACCTCAAGGCCCTGGCCGAGCACTCCGCCGAGGACCCTCGCCTGCGTGAGGCCGCCCGGTACGCAGCCGATGGCCAGATCACCCAGTACCTGGCCGGTGTGCCGGTCCTGATGCACCGCTACACCCACGCACCACCGATAACCAAGGCGCTGATCCACGCCGCCATGGACGCCCGGCGCCTGGGCGCGGGCCCGCACCTGCCGCTCGCCCTGCTCGCCGACGCCGCCCCGGGCTACCTCACCGACACCGAGTGGGAGCAGACCGGCGAAGACTGGCTGGAACGTGCCCTCGAGTACGTCACAACGCCCTGCAACGGCATCCCCGGCATCCTGGTCCCGATCAAGACCGGAACCCCTCGCAACCGGCGCACTCGTCGCGCGGGCCTCGCCTCTGCCCGTACCGGTCCCGCCGACGGGCATGGGCCGCGATACCGGCTCGCCGACTACCTCGAGCAGCACGGACGCCGCACCCGCGCGGACGAGATCCCGCCGATCGATTTCTGGACCGCGGCCGCCGCGCACGCCCCTCGTGCCGACCAGGCCGCCCTCGGCCGGGCCGCTCGCAGCCGAGGGCTCTACCGCGATGCCGCGCAACTACTGAAGAACGCCGCAACCCAAGGCGATACCTCCGCGGGTGCCGCCCTCGTCTCCCTCATGCACGCCGTTCACCCGACCGATCGTCGCCCCGCCGGCTGGGTCGCCACCCAGGTTCCTCTCACCGACATGGACGGCGTGAGCCTGCTGTTGGACGGCTTGCGGGAGGCAAGGGCGGATGAGCAGCTTGCGGCGCTGCTGGCCCGCGATCCCGCCGCTCAGGTCGACATCAGCGGTTCGGGTGGCGTGCTCGCGCTGCTCCGCAGTCTGCGGGCGGCCGGGGCGGGTGAGCAGGAGGCCGCCCTGTTAGGACGGGTACTGGATCGATCCGAGCCCGTCGTGCGTGACGCCATCGAAGTGGCCTGGCAGCTGGACCACCTGCGCGAGTTAGGGGCGCATGAGCGGGTCATGGCCTTGCTGGCGCGCGATCCGGCCGCCCGCGTGGACATCCGTAGCGGGTTCGCCCTGACCTGGCTGCTGGAGAGCCTGCGGAAGGTGGGAGCGGAAGAGCAGGCCGCGGTGCTGGCCGGACGGATCATCGCTGAGTTCGATCTACGTGATGCCTCCGGCGTGGCGTGGCTGCTGGAGCGCTTTCGGGCGACAGGGGCGGCTGAGCGGCTTTCGGCGTTGCTGGCCCGCAACCCCGCGGCTCGGGTCGATATCGGCGAGGCCCATCATGTGGCCACCCTGCTGGAAAAGCTACGGGCGATAGGGGCGCATCAGCAGGTGGCCGTGCTGACCGGGCGCATCGCGGCGGAGTTTGATCTTCCGGATGCCGCCGGTACCGCGGTGATGCTGGCCGTACTCAAGGAGTTCGGGACGGATCGGCAGGTGGCGGCGTTGCCGGCCCGTGACCCGGCGGCTCGGGTTGAGCTGCGTGACGCCTTTGGCCTGGTCAGGTTGCTGGACGGCTTGCGGGCGGTGGGGGCGGTAGAGCAGGCCGCGGTGCTGACCGAACGGATCGTCGGTGAATTCGCTCTCCACGATGCCTCCGGTGTGGACTGGCTCTTGGACGCGTTGCGGGAGTCGGGCGCACATGAGGCGGTTGCGGCGTTGCTGGCCCGTAACCCCGCTGCTCACGTTGATCTCGACGACGCCCTCGGCGTGGCACGCTTTCTCAGCAGGTTGCGGACGTTGGGGGCGGACGAACAGGTGGCGGTCTTGCTGGACCGTGATCCCGCCGCGAAGGTCTGTTTCGACAGCCCGCTTGGTGGGATCGTCCTGTTTCGCACCCTGCGGGCGTTGGGGGCGGACGAACAGGCCGCCTTACTGGTCCGGCGGCTACCCGCCGCGGGCCGGTTCGATGAGTTCCTGGACGTCGACGACCACAGGGAGCGGTTCCGGTTCGGGCGGGAACCCGATGGGAGCCCGGCCGGACCGTGGAGCTGGGACGACCTGCGGTGATCAAGCGACCCGATCGCAGTGGCCACCGTGTCGAGGCACATCCCGGCGAGAAGGCCTGATCACGGATCTAGGGTGAGCAACCGGGGGACGGTGTGCCGCCCCGGTGTCCAGCCGGATGGTGGACGCCTCCGCGTGGTGTGAGCGGGCGAGGGGAACGGGGGTGTGATGGCGAGCGGTGAATTGGACGGGGACTTCGCGGCCCTGATCGCCGAGCTGGCCGCGTTCCGCGATAACCGACTCCAACGTCAACCTTCCGGCCGCACCCTGGCCAAGGCTGCCGGTGTCCGCCCGGCCACGGTCGGGGATTGGCTGTGTGGAGTTCGTTTCCCCCAGCAGTTAGATCCACTGCTGCGACTGGTGCGTGCGGTACGGGTGCAGGCCGAACGTGCAGGGCCGTCCGGCGACCCGGCGATGGCCTCGTTGTTCGACGAGCAGCGGTGGCGTGACGCCTACGAGGTCGAGGCTCGCCGCCGCGCGAACGCGACCCGTACCCACACGCAGGCAGGTCAGGCCCGTACGGTCCTGGAAGACATGAGGCCCGGCCGCCCGCTGGCGGAGGTGACCGACCCCTTCCAGCTGGAAGTCCACCGCGCCATCGACATCGGCGAGGGGATGAACCTCCCGCCACTGCCGCTGTACGTACCGCGCGAGCACGACCGCCGTCTGCGCAAGGTCGTTGAGCGAGCCGCCTCGGGCACCAGCTCCATCGCCGTCCTGGTCGGCGGCTCCGCCACGGGCAAGACCCGCGCCTGCTGGGAGGCCCTGAATCTCCTGCGCGACCGCGACGAGCCATGGCGTCTGTGGCGCCCCATCGACCCCACCCGCCCCGACGCCGCCTTGGCCGACCTGAAACGAGTCAGGCCCTACACAGTGGTGTGGCTCAACGATGCTCAGTTCTACCTCGCAGGCGCCACTCTCGGCGAACGAGTGGCCGCCGGGCTCCGCGAACTGCTGCGCGACCCCCAGCGCGGGCCGGTCCTCGTACTGGCCACGCTATGGCCAGACCAATGGGACGCTCTGACCGCCCACACCGGCCCGGATAACCACGCCCAGGCTCGGGAATTGCTGGTCGGTCACGGCATCCGCGTCCCAGACGCGTTCACCGGTTCTGACCTGGAGGCGCTGGCCGAGCGAATCGATCAGGATCCACGCCTGCACGAGGCTGCTCAAAACGCCACTGATGGCCAGATCACTCAGTACCTGACCGGCGTACCGGTGCTGATGGATCGCTACACCCACGCCCCGCCCGCAACCAAGGCATTGATCCACGCCGCCATGGACGCCCGCCGCCTGGGAGCGGGCCCGCACCTACCGTTGGCGCTCTTGGCCGCTGCGGCTCCCGGCTACCTCACCGACACCGAAAGGGAGCTGACCGGTACAGGCTGGTTGGAGCGCGCCTTGGACTATGTCACAAAGCCCTGTAACGGCATCCCAGGCATCCTGATCCCTGTCAAAGCGGGTGCACCTCACAACCAGCGCAACCGTCGCGCCGGCACCGGCCCCACCCCGCCCTCGGCAAGCGGGCAGGGTCCGCTGTACCGGCTGGCCGACTACCTAGAGCAACATGGGCGCCGTACCCGCGCCGAAGAGATTCCCCCAGTCGATTTCTGGGCCGCAGCGTCCACTCACGCCCTCCTCGCCGATCAAGCGGCCCTTGGCCACGCCGCCCTAGATCGAGGCCTGTATCGCGACGCGGCTCAGTTGCTAAAGAACGCCGCCGCTCAAGGCGATCCCTCCAGCGGAGCGGCCCTCGTCTCCCTAATGCACGGCGTGCACCCTACTGACCATCGCGCCGCCCACTGGGCTGTCACTCATGCCCTCCTGAGCGACCCGTCTGGTGTGGCTTGGCTGTTGGACGGCTTGGCGAGGGTGGGGGCGGATGAGCAGGTTGCGGTGCTGGCGAACCGGCTTCCTCCGACAGGGCGATTTGCCACGTTCATGAAGCTTGCCGATCACAAGGAGCGGTTCAGGTTTGGGCGAGAACCCGACGGGAGCCCCGCTGAGCCGTGGAGCTGGGACGACCTGTGGTGAAGCCGGACCGCCGCTCAGCGAGTGACCTGTTGCCGGGCGATACCGCATCAGAGGCGGTTATACGGGGCATCCTGTCGAAACGGCGTCCCTATGCGGTGTTCTCCCGGCGCGCCCTCGCCGCTCTCGAGGGTCAGCCTTTCTCCGCGCCCATCGTGAGGCCGCCGGTCATGAGGCGTTCGCAGGCGAAGAAGACGATCACGATGGGGAGGGTGAGGACGACCGAGCCGGCCATGAGGACGGTGGTGGGGACCTCGATGGCGCCGGCGAGTTGGGAGAGGCCGAGGCTGACGGTCCAGCGGTCGCGGTCTTCGACGAGGAAGAGCAGGGCGAAGAGGAACTCGTTCCAGGCGATCATGAAGACGTACAGGCCCGTGGCCATGAGTGCGGGGCGGGACAGGGGGAGGGTGACCCGCCAGATGGTGGCCAGCGGGCCGCAGCCGTCGATGGCGGCCGCCTCCTCGACGGAGCGGGGGACGGTCTCGAAGTAGTTGCGCAGCATGTACACGGTGACGGGGAGCGTCTGCGAGATGTAGACGAGGGCGAGGCCTGGCAGCGAGCCGCGCAGGCCGAGCAGGCTGAACAGGACGAAGAGCGGGATCGCCAGGACGATCGGCGGGAACAGGTACACGGCCAGGAACAGGAAGTGGACCTGGCGGCGGCCGAGGAAGCGGAGCCGGGCCACCGCGTACGCGCCCGGGATCGAGATGAGCAGGGTGAGCGCGACCGCCGCGACCGAGACGATCACGCTGTTGCGGATGAAGACGACGAAGCCCTGGCCGCCCTCCTCCTCGGGGGTCAGCACCTGGCGGTAGGTGTCGAGGGTGATCTCGTCCGGCGGGACGAACAGCGCCCCCGGGTCGAGGATGAGCGCCTGCACGTCACGCAGCGACAGGACGACCATGTAGTAGAAGGGAAACGCGGTCGCGAGCAGCAGGGCCGCGATGACAAGCGGGCGCAGCAGCCGCAGCGCCGTACGTTCCACCCGGTCGCGCGTCCACCGGCGGTACGGCCGCCGCGGACGCGACGGCCGTACGGCTCGCGCGGCCCGGCGGTCGCCGGCGGTCATTCGGCGCTCCGTTCCGGGCCGGCGAAGAAGCGCAGGTAGACGCCGAGGAACAGGACGAGCACGAGCGCGAGCACCACGGCCTGGGCGGCGGAGGCGCCGATGTCGTCGCGGGCGGTGAGCAGGTTGTAGACGCGGATGCTCACCATCTCGGTGCCCGCGCCGCCGCCGGTGAGCAGGTAGACATCGTCGAACTTGTTGAACGTGAACACGAACCGCAGCACCGCCAGCAGCGCGATCACCCGCGAGAGCTGCGGCAGCGTCACGTACCGGAACCGCTGCAGCGGGGTGGCCCCGTCGACGAGCGCGGCCTCGTGCAGCTCGCGCGGCACCGCCTGGAGCCGGGCGAGCAGGAACAGGAAGGCGAACGGGAAGTACCGCCACGCCTCGAACGCGATCACCGTCAGCAGCGCGACCGGCACGGTCACCCCGAGCAGCTCGCCCTTGGCCTGGGTGAGGAAGCCGATCGGCCGGTCCCAGCCGAGCAGCCGCACGCCGAGCTCGTTGGCGATGCCGTACTGCGGGCTGAGCATCACCTGCCAGACGAACGCGGCGGCCACCACCGGCGCCACGTACGGCAGCAGGACCGAGGCCCGGACCAGGGTGCGGCCGCGCAGCGGGCCGGCGAGCGCGAGCGCGGCCACCAGGCCGAGCGCGATCGACAGGAACGTGCCCGCCACCGTGTAGACCAGGGTGACCGCGAGGCCGCGCCAGAACCCGGGCTCGCCGAGCACGTACCGGAAGTTGTCGAGCGAGTAGCGGCCGAACAGGCCGGTGTAGCGGATGTTGATGAGCCGGGCCTCCTGGAACGCGAGCATGATCGCCCATAGCAGCGGCAGCACGACCACGACGAGCGTGACCACGAACGTGGGGGAGATCAGCGCGAGCCCGGTCCTGGCCTCCCGCTGCCGCAGGGTACGGCCGCGCCCGCGCCTCACTCGCGGATCCCGCGCTTGACGGCCTCGACGTCACGCTGCGCCTGCGCCGCGGCCTGGCGCGGGGTGAGCGAGCCCTCGACGAGCGCGCTCAGCGCCCGCGGCACCGGCAGCTCGCCCATGATGGCGCCGACGAGCCTGCCCTGCCCCTGCTCGACGCCCCACCGCTCGATGTGCTCGACGCTCGCGCGCAGCCGGTCGAGCAGCGCCCGCGGGTAGACCTCGTCGAGCGGCCGGGTCCGGTCGACGCCCGCCGGCAGCCGGTCCCACGCCTCGGCGAACCGCCGCGGGTCGTCCCGGGTGCCGGTGCGCACCGGGATCTTGCCCTCGGGGGCCATGCCGAGCCAGCGCTCGTACCCGGCCTCCATCATGTACGTCACGAACCGCTCGGCCTTGTCCCGGTCGGCCTCGCGGGTGATCGCCCAGGAGACGATCTCGCCGTACCGGGCGGCATGGGCGGCGTCCGGCCCGCGCAGCGCGGTGACCACGCCGGTGTGCCGGGCGAGCCAGCTGGGGTCGGCGCGGCACTCGGGGCAGCTCGGCAGCGCGTCGGAGCGCAGCCCGGCGAGCTCGTCGAGGATGAACGACGACCAGATCGCGATCGCCGCCTTCCCGGAGAAGTACGTGGCCCGCACCGAGTCGAGGCTTTGGGTGCCGGGCACCGAGTACCTGCGGGCCAGCTCGGCGTAGAACGCGAAGGCGTGCTCGCAGCGCGCGTCGCCGATGGTGACCCGGCCGTCCCGGCCGGCCAGCTCGCAGCCGTTGGCGAGCGCGACGTACTCGAAGGTCTGGGCGGTGAAGGTGTCGCTCGGCCCGACGGCGAGCGCGATGCCCGCGGTCCCGCCGCGGTGCAGCCGGGACGCGGCGGCGCGCAGCCGCGCGTAGCTGTCGGGCGGGTCGAGCCCGGCGCGGGCGAACAGGTCCTCGCGGTAGAGGATGAGCTGGACCCAGGCGTCGCTCGGGACCGCGAGCAGCCTGCCGTCCGCCGAGCCGAGCTCGAGCGCGCGCCGCAGGAAGGTGTCCCGGCCGAGCCGTTCGACCACCCGGCCGGGGGTCTCGGTGTCGAGCAGGTCGTTCGCCTCCAGCTCCCGCACCGAGGCGAGCGGGAGCGCGCCGATCACGTCGGGGAGCCGCCCGGCCGCCGCCGCGGACCGCACCACCCGGCTGAACTGGTCCTCGGCGACGCCGACGAGCCGCACCCGCACCCCGGTGCGCCGGGTGAAGGCGTCGGCGAGCTCGCGCTGCACCGCCATGCGGTCGGGGAGGTTCTCCTGCGTCCAGACCGTGATCGTGTCGCGGTCCTCGTCCGCCCCGCCGCACGCGGCGCCGAGCACCGCGACGACGGCCGCCGTGAGCGCGGCGATGAATCCCCTCGGCATGCCTCCCCTCCGGCACACGTCACCCCAGGCATGCATACCCTCGGTGCGCGGGTCATGGCATCGCGTGATCGCCGCTGTGCGCGCCGGAGTACGGCACCGGCGTCCGGGGCCGCGGCGGCGGGGCGCCCCGCCCCTCCCGTGGCCGGCCGCGGTCGCCCGCCCCGTGGGCGGCCCGCCGTACCGTCGTCGGCCGGGCGGCCCGTGCGCGCGCACCGGACGGCGTCGCGGCGGTGTGCGGAGGGGCAGGGGACGGGGTCAGGCCTGGTTCGCCCGGCGGGCGAACCACTCCTCCCGGGTGATCGCGTACTCGACCTCGCCGTGCTCGCTGCCGGGGAGCGGCACGTCCCACTCGAGGTGGAAGGTGCGCACGTGCCGCATGCCGAGCCCGGCCATGGTGGCGCGGGAACCGGCGTTCACCGCCATGGTCTCGCCGAACACCCGGTTGAGGCCGAGGTCCTCGAACGCGTACCGGAGCAGCTCCCCGGCCCCCTCGCTGGCGAGTCCCTGGCGCCAGTGGCGGCGCACGATGCGGTAGCCGAGCTCGGCCTGGCCCTCGACCGGGCCCTGGTCGGGACGGTGCGGCGGCTCCAGCGCCCACAGGCCCACGAACTCGCCGTCCACGAACCCGGCCCAGAAGCCGAGGCCGGGCGCGCGCTCGGCGATCGCGAGCCGTTCCCTGTGGTCCTTCTCCACCTCGGCGCGGCTGCGGGGGCGGCCGTCACCGAGCAGCCGCATCACCTTCGGGTCGGCGTCGAGCTCGACCTCGTGCTCCAGGTGCTCGTCCGACAGCGGGACGAGCTCGATCCGTCCGGTGTTCAGTTTTGCCTGGGCCATAGGACGTATCCTTGCCTACCCGCCCGTACAGGTGGGAGCCGGGCATCAGGTGGAGATCGTCACCATGCCGGTCGGCGGTCCGCGAGGCGGAGCGCGGCGTGCTGGGCGAGCCGGCCGAAGGCGACGACGGCCGCGCCGAACGCGACGATCAGCGCCGCGATGAGCCACAGCCGCCCCTCCTCGGCGAGCACCACGGCCTGCGCGTCGGTGATCCCGTTCCGCGCGCAGCCCAGCCCGGCGATCGCGGCGGTGAGCCACCGGCCCGCGGTCCGGATCGCGCGCGGCGCGGCGGCGGTGGCCGCGGCCGGTACGGCGAACACCGCGAACACCACCGCGATCGCGATCGTGCCCGGCCAGGTGAACTCGCCCTCGTGCCCGATGGCGAGGCCGACCAGGCGCATGAGCACCCGGGTGGCCAGCCCCATCACGACGCCCGCCACGAGCGCGGCCAGCCCGGCCGCCAGTACCAGGCGCCCGGTGCGCCGCTCCCGTACCCGCATTCCGACTCCCTCCAGAGAACAGAGGGATCAGTTATATCGGTGGCGGTTTCGCCGGTGATAAGGCAAATGTTGTCGGATATCCCGTTAGTTGGCGCCCATCCGGCCCAGCCGGTACCGGGCCTCCAGCCGCTCCGCCGGAGCGGGGTCGTCGGGCTCGGTGCTGACCGGCGGCACGAGGCCGTGCCGGTTCGTGTCGGGGGTGACCGCGTGCCAGGCGACCCGCGGGTCGGGCACCCGGCGCAGCTGGGCGCGGGAGAAACGCAGCACCGGCCGGCCGCGCACGCCGCCCGCCACCTTGATCAGCACCGAGCAGGCGACGGCCGCGTCCTCCGGGGCCCGGCGCACCGGGTGGGTGGCGGGCCAGCCGGACCACGCCACCTCGGGCAGCCGCTCGCCGGAGGCGGTCTCGAGCGCACCGGCGATCATGCTCCAGGTGCGGTCCTGCCGGGCGAGCAGCAGCCGCGGGCTGTAGGCCAGCCACCCGGCGTGCGCGGAGACCTCCTGGGCGAGGTGGAACCGCAGCCACTCGCCCACCTCCACGTCGGTGAGCGGCAGCAGCCGCGGCTCGGTGCGCAGCACGAACGTGCTGTCGTGGTAGCCGGGGGTGATCTCCAGGACCTGCTTGGTCACGCCGTCCTCGACCACCGTGTAGGCCTCGACCCAGGCGTCTCCGCTCTGCCTGCTGATCGCCCAGCCGGTGGCGCAGTGCCCCCTGGCGCCCCAGCCGACCAGCCCGGAGGTGCCGACGAAGGCGCCGTTCGGCAGCAGGTTGCCGGCCTCCGCCGGGTCCTCGCCGTACACGTTGTCGTCCCGGACCAGCGTGCGCAGGATCGGCAGCAGCGCCTGCGCCTCCGCCCACGCGGCGGGCGGGCCGGGGTGCACCCCGTCGGGCGGGGCGACCTCCGGCAGCCAGTCGCCGCCCGCGCCGCCCCGCGACCGGGGGTCCTCCAGGTAGGCGTTGACGTCGGCGACGAGCACCCGGCCGCTCTGCAGCGAGCGGATCCAGTCGTTCACCGCGCGGCGGGTGGCGTACCGCACGTCCGACGCCTGGTCCGGGGCCGCCCACGCGGAGCGGCCGACCGCGCCGCGCGGCCGGATCGTGGTGACGATCACGATCGCGCCGGTGCCGGTGATCTCGCGGATCTGCCGCCGCAGGTCGCGCTGGATCGCCGTCGCGGGCAGGTAGGAGTTGATGTCGTTGGTGCCCACCGACAGCAGCACCACGTCGGGCCGCATCGGGGCGACCTCGTCGGCCCAGCGGCGGAGCGTTCCGGGGTTCTCCGGGCTGAGGTAGGTGAGGTGGTCGCCGGCGACGCCGTTGTTCGACCCGCGTAAAAAGCGGCGGTGCCGGGTGTCCTCCGGATGGTGCCAGGTGTCGTCGTTGTAGGCGGGGAACAGCGTCTTCACCCAGGTCATCGCGCCCCGGGTACGGCGGTGCAGGGTGGCCGTGCCGCTGATGCGCGCGGACTCGGCGAACTGCGTGATCGAGTCGCCCAGCCGCGCCACCTTCGGGCGGACCAGCCTGCGGCCGTCCGCCGCCGGGAACCGCGTGGCCGACGCGGTGGGCAGGCCGGCCGTACCGGCGGCGACCCCGGCCGCGAGGGCGTAGCGCATGAGGGCCCGGCGGGTGGTGTCGGCCGGGGAGACTCGGTCGATCACAGCAGGATCATCCCAGGTCCGCGGGGGTGGTCCGGCCGTTTCGGCGGCATCCGGTCCGGCCGGCGGGTACGGCCCGCCGTACCGAATCGCCGCGGGACGGGGCGAACCGGCCCGAGTGGTACGGCCCGCCGGGCGGCGCGACGCGCGTTCCGGCATGGGAGATCGCGGGACATGATCCGGCAAAGACATGCCGTGTGCACCGTGTTGGCCTGATTGATCCTGGATCGTCCGGGTAGCCGAGGAGAGCCGCTCCGACCAGCCGGGAGGAAACTGTGGGCATCGACATCGGGCAGAGTCTTGCGGACCTCTGGCGGACGATCGTGCTGTTCGTCCCCAGGCTGGTCGTCTTCGTGCTCATCCTGATCATCGGGTGGATCGTCGCCAAGGTACTCGAGAAGATCGTCGACAAGGTCCTCGAACGGGTCGGCTTCGATCGTGCCGTCGAGCGCAGCGGCGTCGGCCGCATGCTCCAGGGTGGCCGGTACGACGCCAGCAGCCTGATCGCGCGGATCGTGTTCTACGCGATCATCCTGATCACGCTTCAGCTCGCGTTCAACGTCTTCGGTCCCAACGCGGTCTCCAACCTGCTCACCGCGGTCGTGGCCTGGCTGCCGCTCGCCATCGTCGCGATCATCATTCTGGTGATCGCCGGGGCGATCGCCGGCGCGGTGAAGGACATCATCACCGGCATGCTCGGCGGCACCTCGTACGGCCGCTGGGTGGGCGTCGCGGCCGCCGTGTTCATCTGGGCGCTCGGCATCATCGCCGCGCTCAACCAGGTCGGCATCGCCACGGCCGTCACCACCCCGATCCTCATCACCGTGCTCGCCACCATCGGCGCGGTCGTCGCCATCGGCGTCGGCGGCGGGCTCATCCGGCCGATGCAGCAGCGCTGGGAGCGCTGGCTCGGCAGGATCGAGGAGCAGGCGCCGCAGATGCGCGCGCACGCCGAGGCGTACACGCGGGGCCGCCAGGACGCGGCCGAGCACGTCCCCACCGGTCAGCGGCCGGGGGAGGAGACGCCGGAGACGACGCACACGAGCACCACGGGTCCGGGTACGACCCCGGGGACGCCGGGAGCGACGCGGCGCCCCGGCGGACGCCGCCCCGGCACCTGATCCGGGACATCCCGCCGCGACCATCGCACCGCTCCATACCGCGACCCGGCCCGGATCGCGGTGAGGCGGAGGGTGGCGAAGTCGGGCTCGCCGGTGAACGTCCAGTTGCGCTCGCGCAGCTCGTCGACGAAGCCGAGCAGGTAGTCGCCGAGCGTCTCCTCGTTGACCTCGATCGCCTCGCGCAGGGCCGCCACGTGCTGGTCCACCGCCGCGAGCAGGCCCGGGTGCTCCGGCAGCAGCGCGAGCTGCCGGGCGCCCACGGTCTCCATCACCCAGCGCAGCGGTGCGGCCGACCATCCCTCCGGGAAAAGCACCGGTACACCATAGCGGGCAAGACCCTCCTTGACCTGCGCAGGGTCCGGTTTCGCGGCCGCCTCCGCCGCCGTCGGCTCGGACGCCCGGCCGCGCAGGGGATCCGTGGCCGCCGCGTGGCGGGCGGCGTCCGCGGGGCTCCGCGGCCCCGGCTTGATGTGCTGTTTGTACTGTTTGCGCGATTTATACCGATTTGCTAACTTTGAGGTCACGTGTGGCGGGCCGTTGACGGTCCGTCGGCGTTCGTTGCCCGAGCGCGTCGTCCACCGAGGCAAGTCACGGGACGGCGCCCGGCCGCCGCTTCCGCGCAGCGCGGAACCGGGTTCGCGCATTCCACGGTCGATCACAGCGCCCGGCGTCAGGAGGGCGTACGGCCCGGCGCGTTCCATCCCGGCAGGCGGCATGGAAGCCAAGGAGCGAAGCCCTCATGCCCACGCACATCCCCGGCCGCATCACCCGTGCCCTGCTCGGCGCCGCCCTCGCCGCCGGCGTCGTCGCCACCGCCGCCCCCGCCTCCGCCGCCACGCCCGCGGCGGTGCCGGAGGCGGTGCCCGCCGCCGCGGACGTCCCCGCCACGGTCCGCACCCTCACGCCCGCCGACGCCCCCGCCGTGTACGCCCGCGCCGCCTACCTGGTGGACGCCACCACCGGCCGGGAGCACTACGGCAAGCGGGCCGACGCGCGCATGCCCGTGGCGAGCCTCACCAAGATGATGACCGCCTACGTGGTCCTCAAGGAGGCCAAGCCCACCGACACCGTCGAGGTCACCGCCGAGGACGTGCGGTACGCGGCACGCGGCGGGGCCGCCGTCGCCGGCCTGAAGGCGGGCGACCGGCTCACCGTCGAGGACGTGCTGCACGCGCTGCTGCTGCCGTCCGGCGCCGACGCCGCGCACGTGCTCGCCCGCACCTACGGCCCCGGCGTCGACGCGTTCGTCGCCAAGATGAACGCCACGGCCCGCGAGCTCGGCATGCACGACACCCGCTACGTCAACGCCGACGGCATGCCGACGGGCGGCGGCGGGTACTCCACCGCCCGCGACCAGGCCAGGCTCGCCACCGCGGTGCTCGCCGACCCCACGCTCAAGACGATCACCTCGACCCGGTACCACGAGGTGCCCGAGACCGACGCCCACGGCGCCTACCGGTGGCGGAACACCAACCGGCTGCTCGGCGAGCCCGGCGTAATCGGCGTCAAGACCGGCTTCACCAACGCCGCCGGGTACACCCTCGCGTTCGCCGCGGACCGCAACGGCTCCCGGCTGGTCGGCGTGATCCTCGGCGAGACCAGCTCGGCCCGTCGCTTCGCCACCGCGGGCGCGCTGCTCGACTGGGCCGCGGACCGCGCCGGCGACCGCTGAGCCGCGCCCGCGGGCCGTACCGGCTCGCCGTACGCGCCGTGAAGCGATCGCAAACGCCGAGGCAGGAGATCACAACTCCGGGCGTGCCCAAGAGCGTTTTCCCCGCCCTTGAGGGTACGACTGGGCCCACCACGCCGGGGGCGTGGACGTCGAGGTGAACGGCGAGGTGGGCGATGGCCGGAGCGACACGGGTCCTGGGCCGCCTGGTGTACGGCACGCGCTACGACCGCATCCCCCGCGGCCAGCGGGTCTACGTGCGGCCGGGGGAGTGGCTCGTCCGCGAGCTGCGCTGGCGCAACAGGTTGCGCACCGCGGAGGTGATCACGCTCGACGAGTTCCGGGCACGGGTCCCGCTCGGGCCGATCGAGGAGTACCTGAGCTGCATGCTGTGCGGGGAGAGCCGCCAGCAGCCGCTGTTCACCCCCAGCGGGGCCAAGCGGAGGAACGCGCGCAACACCCGCTGGTCCTACCACGTCGTGCGCTGCCCGCGCTGCGGGTTCCTCTACCGCAACCCCGGCATCCGGCCGGAACGGCTCGGCGACCTGTACGCCGACAACTACAGCGGCTTCCTCACCGGAGACTACGCCGCGAACCGGCGGCGCCGCTACCGGCTCACCCTCGACGCGTTCGGCGACCTGTTCCGGGACGGCACCGGGCGGCGGCTGCTCGACTTCGGCTGCGGCGCCGGGCTGTTCCTCGAGCTCGCCGAGGAGCGCGGGTTCGACGCCGTCGGCATCGACCTGTCCCCGGACTCGGTGAAGCTCGCCAACGAGCGGCTGACCCGGGCGCGCGCCTACCACGGCGACATCGCCGACGTGCCGGAGATCGCCCGCGGCGGCTTCGACGTGATCACGCTGTGGTCGGTGCTCGCCCACCTGCCCCGGCCGCTTCAGGACTTCGCCCGGTTCCGGCGGCTGCTCGCGCCCGGCGGGGTGCTGCTCATCCTCACCGTCAACGCCAACTCGCTGCTGCTCAAGGCGGACGGCGACGCGTGGAACGGGTTCACCAAGAACCACCTGATGTTCTACACGTCCGAGACGCTGCCGGTGCTGCTCGGCCGCACCGGGTTCGCCGGGGTGTCGTTCGCGCCGTTCTACGGCGACACCGTCGAGGCGGGCACCACCCGGCTCGCGCCGCGGCTGCGGCGGCGGCTGTGCCGTACCGTGGACCGGCTCGACGGCGGGAACATGCTGCGCGCGGTCGCGTACGCCGACGAGGAGGCGATCCTGCGCTGGGGCGGCGGGCTGCGGGTGCGCGGCTGCGTCCCGGCGGTCCGCACGCCCGCCGCGCCCGCCTGGCCGGGCCTGCGGGACGAGGTGACCGCCACCGGGCCGGCCTGCTGATCCGGCACCTGCGGGATCACCCGCCACGCCGGGGCGGGGCCGTACGCTTGCCTCGTCGATGACGACGAAGCGGGCAGGTGGCTGAGATGATCTCCGTTTTCGGCAGCGTCAACATGGACCTCGTCGCCTACGTGGCGGCGGCGCCCGGGCGCGGGGAGACCGTCACCGGGCGGGCCTTCCGCATGATCCCCGGCGGCAAGGGCGCCAACCAGGCGATCGCCGCGGCGCGCGCCGGGGCGCCGGTCACCTTCATCGGCGCGGTCGGCGACGACGCGTTCGGGACGCGGCTGCGCGAGACCCTCCTGGCGGCGGGCGTCGAGGTCGGCCACCTGCGCACCGTGCCCGGCCCCTCGGGCATCGCGCACATCGTCGTCGACGACGACGGCGGCAACTCGATCATCGTCGTGCCCGGCGCCAACGGTCAGATGACCGGGCCCACCGAGGCGGAGCTCGCCGCGATCGCCCGCACCGACGTGCTGCTGCTCCAGCTCGAGCTGCCGCTCGAGGCCGTGGTCGCCGCGGCCCGGGAGGCGAAGACGATCGGCGGCGGCGACGCCGAGCCGTACACGGTCGGGGCCGGTCCCCGGCCGCACGCCCGCGCCGGCGGCGGGACGCGGGGCGGCTCGCCGGTCTCGGTGATCCTCACCCCGGCCCCGGCCCGGCCGCTCCCGGACGAGCTGCTCGGCGCGGTCGACGTGCTCGTGCCGAACGAGCACGAGGCCGCCGCGATCACCGGCGTCGCCGACCCTGAGCGTGCCCTCGACGCCCTGCTCGAGCGGGTGCCCGAGGTGGTGATCACCCTCGGCGCCCGGGGCGCGCTGTACGGCTCGCGCGACGGCGAGCGGCTGCACGTGCCCGCCGTCGAGGTCAAGGCGGTGGACACCACCGCCGCGGGGGACACCTTCGCCGGGGCCCTCGCCGTCGCCCGCGCCGAGGGCAGGCCGCCCGCGCAGGCCCTGCGCTTCGCCGCGGCCGCCGCCGCGCTGTCGGTGCAGCGGGAGGGCGCGAGCGCCTCGATGCCGTCCCGCGCCGAGATCGAGGTGCTGCTCGCGGAGCTTGACCGGGATACGGCGAGCCGGAACGCTTGATCACCGTGCACCCTTATGTGATTTTGGACGTATTCACGGACACGCCCCTGGAGGGCAACGCGCTCGCGGTCTTCCCGGAGGCGGCCGCGATCCCGTCGGACCGGATGCAGGCGATCGCGCGGGAGATGAACCTGTCGGAGACCGTGTTCATCCTCCCCGCCGAGGGGGAGGGCGACGCCCACATCCGCATCTTCACCCCCGCCGCCGAGCTGCCGTTCGCCGGGCACCCCACGCTCGGCGCCGCCCACTTCCTCGCCGAGCGGGACGGGCGCGAGCGGGTCGTGCTCGAGACCGGTGCGGGCCCGGTGCCGGTGGTCTTCGAGCGGGAGGCGGGCGGCGACGGGCCGGGGCGGCTCGGGCGCGGGCGGATGCGGCAGCCGATCCCCACCTGGGGGCCGTACGATCGGGCGGGCGACGTGCTCGCCGCGCTCGGGGTGGCCGGGGCCGAGCTGCCCGTCGAGCTCTACGTCAACGGGCCGCGGTTCGTGTACGTGGTGCTCGACGACCCGGCGCGGGTGGCCGCGCTCCGCCCGGACCTGAACGCGCTCGCCGCGCTGGGGGACGTCGGCGTGTACTGCGTCGCGGGCTCGGGGACGCGGTGGAAGGCCCGGCTGTTCGCCCCGGCGATCGGCGTCACCGAGGACCCGGCCACCGGGTCGGCCGCGGGCCCGGCCGCGGTCCACCTCGCCCGGCACGGCCGCATCGCGTACGGGGAGGAGATCGAGATCTCCCAGGGTGCGGAGGTGAACCGCCCCTCGACGCTGTACGCCCGGGTGCTGGGGGAGGGCGACCGGATCGACGCGGTCGAGGTGGGCGGCTCGGCCGTCCTCGTCGCCCGCGGCGAGCTGCTCGTCTGACCCGGGTCGCCGGGGACGTCCGGGTGAGTAAAACCCGCGTGCGGGGACGGTGGGACGCCCGCCGATGGGCAGGTAACCGGGTGTTCACCCGCCCATCGGCGAGGAGTGCGTCATGACGAGGACAACGCGTCGGCCGACGGCCGAGGCGGTGACCTTCCCCACCGCCCGGCAACGTCCCCTTGACCCCCCCGACGAGCTCGGGCGCTGGCGGCGGGAGGCGCCGCTGCTCCGGCTCGCCTACCCTGACGGGCACCTCGGCTGGCTCGCCACCCGGTTCTCCACCGTGCGGGCCGTGCTCGCCGACCCCAGGTTCAGCAACCGCGCCGAGCTCACCCACGTGCCGGTCGGCCGGTCCGCGAGGGAGCTGTCGTTGCTGCGCTTCCCGCCCGGGATGTTCCTCCGCATGGACCCGCCCGAGCACACCCGGTACCGGCGGCTGCTCACCGGGCAGTTCACCGTGCGGCGGATGCGGCTGCTGGAGCCGCGGATCGCGCGCATCGCCGCCGGGCTGCTGGAGGAGATGGCGGCCGCCGGGCCCCCGGCCGACCTGGTACGGGCGTACGCGCTGCCGATCCCGTCCCTGGTGATCTGCGAGCTGCTCGGCGTGCCGTACCGGGACCACGAGCGGTTCCAGCGGGACTCGGCGACGCTGCTCAGCCTTGAGCGCGGCACCGAGGAGAAGCTCGTCGCCCTCGACGGGCTGATCGCCTACCTCACCGACCTGGTACGGCACAAGCGGGACGAGCCCGGCGACGACCTGCTCAGCGGCCTCGTCGCCTCCGGCGGGCTCACCGAGGAGGAGATCGCCGGGGTGGCCTGTCTGCTGCTCATCGCCGGGCACGAGACCACCGCCAACATGATCGCCCTCGGCGTGTTCACCCTGCTGCAGCACCCCGAACAGCTCGCCGCGGTGCGCGACGACCCGGACGTGGCCGGGACCGCGGTCGAGGAGCTGCTGCGCTACCTCACCATCGTGCACATCGGGCCCACCCGGACCGCGCTCGAGGACGTCGAGCTGGAGGGGCACACCATCCGGGCGGGCGAGACGGTGACGGTGTCGCTGTCCGCGGCGAACCGGGACCCGGAGTGGTTCGACCGCCCCGACGAGCTCGACGTGCGCCGCCCGCCCGCGCCGCACCTCGCCTTCGGCCACGGCGTGCACCAGTGCCTGGGCCAGCAGCTCGCCCGGATCGAGCTGCGCATCGCCCTCCCGGCGCTGCTCCGGCGATTTCCGGACCTGCGCCTTGCCGTGACGCCGGGCGAGGTGCCCATGCGCACTGATATGAACATCTATGGGGTGCACCGGCTGCCGGTCACCTGGTGACGGATTCGATCAGGAGGCGTTTGTCGATGAAGATCAGCGCCGACACCGATGTGTGCATCGCGGCGGGGATGTGCGCGCTGAACGCTCCGGAGGTGTTCGACCAGCACGAGGAGGAGGGCACGGTCGTGCTGCTCGACCCCGAGCCGCCGGCCGAGCTCGCGGACAAGGTCCGCCGGGCCGTGCAGATGTGCCCGTCCGGCGCGCTCAAGCTCCACGAGTGACCGCCCCGCCCCGGCGAGGGGGTGCCGGGGCGGTCGTCACCGCAGATCCTCCCAGAGCGAGGCGGCGAGCCGGGCGCAGGCGACATCCTGCTCCGGGGAGCCGCCGCTGACGCCGACACCGCCCACCACGGTGTCGGCGTCCCACAGCGGCACGCCGCCGGGCAGGCAGGCGAAGCGCGGCGGCAGGCCGTACGGCTCGCCGCCGGGCACGGCCAGAGGGGCGAGCTCGGCGGTGTCCCGGCGCAAGGCCACCGCCGTGTACGCCTTGGCGGGCGCGAGCTCGGGGCCCGCGATGCCGGCCCCGTCCATGCGCTGGAAGGCGACCAGGTGCCCGCCGCCGTCCACCACCGCCACGGACACGAGGGCGCCGAGGCGTCGCGCCTCCCGCACGGCGACCTCGCACATCCGCAGGGCGAGCTCGAGGTTCATTGGGCGACCGCCATACCGCGAAGACTGCCACGAGGCCGGCCCGCCCGGCGAGCCGCCCCTCCGTACCGCCGCCGATCTTCCCCGGGCGCGGGTACTAGGCTGCTCGCCCGCGAGCGTCCGCAGGCGGCGGACCCCGGAGCGAAGGAGGCGGTGTGGCGGGGCGCGACCCGATCGGCGGCCTGGAGACGACGCGGGAGCACGACCTGTCGCGGCGCGAGGTGCTCGCCCGCGTCGAACGGGTGGCGCGGCGCGCGCTCGCCTGTTACGGGGCGCCGTCCGACGCCCGGGTGAGCCTGCTCAACGTCTCGGAGAACGCCACCTTCCGGGTGGACGGCCTGCGCCCGGGGAACGGCGCGGGCGGCCGTGGGGCGGGGAGCGCGGTGCTGCGGGTGCACCGGCTCGGCTACCACTCGCGCGCGGCGATCGAGTCCGAGCTCGCCTGGCTGGAGGCGCTGCGCCGGGACGCCGGGGTGCGCACCCCGGCGGTGCTGCCCGCCCGCGACGGCTCCCGGGTGGTGAGCGTGCCCGACCCGGACGCGGACGGCGGGGTACGGCACTGCGTCATGTTCGAGTTCCTGCCCGGGACCGAGCCGCCCGAGGAGTGGCTCGTCGCGGGCTTCGCCTCGCTCGGCGCGATCACGGCGCGCATGCACCTGCACGCCCGCGCCTGGCGGCGCCCGCCCGGCTTCACCCGGTTCCACTGGGACTACGACGCCGCGCTCGGCTCGGTGGCCCGCTGGGGCCGGTGGCAGGACGGGGTCGGCGTGGACCGCGAGGCGCACGAGGTGCTCTCCCGGCTCGACGCCGTGCTGCGGGAGCGGCTCGCCCGCTACGGCCGCGGGCCCGACCGGTACGGGCTCATCCACGCCGACCTGCGGCTCGCCAACCTCCTGGTGGACGGCGACCCCACCGCCGGGGACGCCCCGGTCGCGGTGATCGACTTCGACGACTGCGGGTTCGGCTGGTACCTGTACGACCTCGCCGCCGCGCTCAGCTTCATCGAGCACCACCCCCTGGTGCCGGAGATGATCGACTCCTGGGTGCGCGGCTACCGCTCGGTGCACGAGCTGAGCCGCGAGGAGGAGGCGGAGGTCTGGACCTTCATCCTGTTCCGCCGGCTGCTGCTGGTCGCCTGGATCGGCACCCACACCGGCGTGGACATCGCGCGCGAGCTCGGCGCCGGGTACACGGCGGGGACGTGTGAGCTCGCCGAGCGTTATCTGTGCGGTGCGCTCCGATAGCCCGGCGGCCGGGGCCGCGGCGGCCCGGAGAATGTTTCTGGAAATTCTCTGGGAATTGGGCTGAACCGCCCCGGCGGCGGTGGCGTATCTCGCGGCGTAAGAGGTTCGCGCGGAGCCCCGAAACCACGCGCATGTGCACCCTCTCGTGCGAACTGAAAAAGCGCATGCCGACGAGACAGGAGGCCAGATGCGGCCACGCATCGTCACGCTCTGCGCTGCGGCACTCGTCCTGGGCATCACCGGCACGGTCCCTGCGCACGCGACAACGGGAAGCACGAGCGGCGGGTCGGCGACGAGCACGACGCCCGTGACCCGCTACGCCGAGATTCCCCTTGTATCGGACATATCGGGCAAGGCCCGGCTCACCGACCCCAAGCTCGTCAACCCCTGGGGCATCTCCCTCGGCAAGGCGCTGTCGGTCACGAACGCCGGCAGCGGCACCGTCACGCTCTACACCGGCGGCGTGGACTCGATCAAGAAGGAGCAGGTCGAGATCGCGGTCCCCGGCGGCCGCCCGACCGGCCAGGTCGTCAACCCCACGCACGACTTCGTCGTCCAGGGCCCGGCAGGGAAAGGCCCGGCGACCCACATCTTCGCCAGCGCCGCCGGCGTGATCAGCGCGTTCACCCCCGAGGCCGACCCGAAGAACGCGATCATCGCGGCGTTCACCCGGCACGCCGACTACAAGGGCCTCGCCCTGATGGAGACGAACCGCGGCAACTTCCTGCTCGCCGCTGACTTCGCGAACAACCGCATCGACGTCTTCGACGCCGACTTCCAGAAGCTCAAGCTGGGGCGCCGCGCGTTCCGCGACCCGCTGCTGCCCAAGAACTACCACGCCTACAACGTCGAGGTCGTCGGCGACGTGGTGATGGTCGCCTACGCCCTGCGCGACCCGCGGACCGGCAAGTCGGTCGCGGGCAGGGGCAAGGGCTTCGTCAGCGCGTTCAACGCGTCGGGGCGGTTCCTGCGCCGCATGGTGAGCCGCGGCCAGCTCAACGCCCCGTGGGCGATGATCCTCGCGCCGAAGCGGTTCGGCAGCTTCTCGAACGCCCTGCTCATCGGCAACTTCGGCGACGGCCGGATCAACGCCTTCCATCCGCGCACCGGGCGCCACCTCGGCACGCTGCGCCACCCCAACGGCAGGCCGATCGCGATCGAGGGCCTGTGGGACCTGGAGCGCGGCTCCGCCCGGCTCGGCGGTGAGGACGCGGTGTGGTACTCGGCCGGCATCCAGAAGGCGCAGCACGGGCTGCTCGGCATCATCCGCCCGGCGCGCAAGGGCGACCCGGCGGGCGGGAGCGGCACGACCTCCGCGGGCGGGGGCGGCTCGGGCTCCTCAGGCGGCGGTTACTGATCCGGACCACCGCCGGCCCGGTCCGGCCGCGCGCCCCCGCCGGCCGGACCGGCAACGGGCCAACGGTCACGGAGGGTGACGCGGAACCCTCGTGGCCGGTACTCCGGACCGGCGCCGGAAAACATTTCCAGGACCGGACGGAAACGACTGACGGAATACCCGCGGATCCCGGCCCGGACATGATGTGAAACGCGCTGCCGAAACGATTTCCCGGTTGTGTCCCATGCTGCGGGCGGGGCCGGGCGGAACGGCCGCGCGGCCGTTCCGAAAGAGCCGACCGGTCAAGGGCGGAATAACGCGAGGAGGGATGCCGAAGGCGACATAAGAGACGATTTCGCATCATGCGTCACCGGCACCGGTGCGGGCGGGCCCGAGAGGGGCGGCAGAGCCGTCGGGCCCGCCCGCCATGCCGTCCGCATACCGTCCGCACGCTGTCCCGCCGTGCCGTGCCGTGCCGGGCGGGCGGGGCGGCTCACAGCTCGGGGAACGGGGTGGCGAGCAGCTCGCGGATCCGGTGGCGGGGGAGCTCGGCGAGGCGGAGGGCGAGCAGGTCAGGGTCCGGGGTGAGCTTCTCGACGACGGCGCGGGCCTGGTTCCGGGTGAGGGTCGTGCCCCGGGCGTCGCGGGCGGCCCGGATCAGCGCCTCGCGCCAGACGTTGCCGAGCTTTCCGTGGGCGCGGGTGAGCAGGCCGTGCCGGAGCGGTGCGGCGGGGTCGGCCGGGCCGGGGCGGACCGCGGTCGCCTCGACGATCGCGAGCCGCGGGGCCGGGGTGCTGCGGCGGAACCGCAGCGTGTACTTGGCGCCGACGAGCTCGGCGAGGGCGCGCTGGCCTTCGGCGTTCGCCAGATCGGGGTGGTTGTTCGGCACGAGCAGGGCGAGCCGGGCGGCGTTCACCGCGAGCAGCACCCGCAGCAGCCAGGGGCCGGGGTCCTCGGTCAGGTCCGCGGCGACGGTCGCGTCCGGCCGGGCGAGGACCTTGCCGGGCGCGCCCTCGGTGAGCAGGGTGCCGAGGTCGAGCCGGGCGGCGCCGGCGAGCGCGGGGTGGCCGGCGGGCAGGCCCGGGCCGGTCACCGCGGTCACCGCGGGCGGTGCGTCCGGCCGTGCCGTATCGTCCGCGTCCTTCTCGCCGGGGGTGCGGGCCGCCGCGGCGACCAGGGCGTCGATCACGGCATCGTCGAGCCGGGCGCCGGACGCCTCGAGGGACTGCGGCCCGTGCGTGTAGATCCGGGTGCGGGCCGCGCCGGGCCGTTCCTCGAGCAGCGGCCAGGTTTTCGCCGTGGGCCGGAACACGTACATGTCGCTGGCCGAGCCGATCGCCTGCGCCCCGACGTAGCGGTTGAAGTCCGGCAGCATCGCCTCGCAGGCGAGGTGGAGGTCCTGGGCCGCGCGCTGCACCTTCAGGCCGAGCGCGGGATGCCGCTCGCCGTACCCGTAGGCCATGACGAGCCTGCCGTTCTCCCGGTCGCGCAGCCCGGCGAGGCCGCGGGCGAGGAACAGCCGCACCCCCTCCGGGGTGTACGGCGGGTCGGTGACGACCAGGTCGGAGCTCTCGGCCGCGCCCGCGGGCAGGCCGAACCGCAGGTCGGCGTAGAGGCAGCGGATGCCGAGGCCGAGCCGGGCCGCCTGGCGGTCGATGAACTCGAGGATGCGCTCGTCGATGTCGACCACGGTGACGGCGAGGTCCGGCACGACCTGGCAGGCCGCGAGCGAGGTGAGGTCGTGGTCGCCGACGCACAGCAGGCGCCGCCCGGCGAGGTCGAAGGTCGCCTCCAGCCAGAGGGCGCGGCGCACCGCGGTCTCCGGCGTCGCGGCGACGTGGTCGAGCGCCTTGCGCGCCACCGGCGCGGCCGCGACCAGCTCGGCCATACGGGCGACCAGGCCGGCCGACTCGGCCAGGCGCGCGGCGAGCGGGTCCGCGGGCCGGGTCGCGGCGAGGCGGTCGTACCGGCACAGCGCGCGGTAGGCGGCGCGCCTGCCGGGCGCGATCGTGAACGCGGGCTCCGGGCCGCCGGTGCGGACCAGGTCGGGGCCGATCGCGGCGAGCAGCTCCTCGACGGTCCGGCGGGACAGCCCAGTGTCGCGGACGAGCGCCGCCAGGGTGTGCTCGTGCTCGGTGAGCCGGGCGACCGCCTCCCGCAGGGGCCGCGCGCCGACGCCGAAGCCCGCGATCACCTGCGCGACCGCGGCGAGCGGGTCGGCGTCGGGCGTCGGACGGTCATCCTGCATGCGGGCTCCCCGGGCTGGACGTACGGATCGGGCGAAGATCTGCGCGCACGTTCCGCGCACGCCGTGGCGGCGGCGTGCCGGACAGGACGCGTCACTTTATCAGCGCCGGGCCGGTCACGCCGTGCCGTACCGGGGGCGGGATCCGGCTGTGCCGGAACCGGCCTTCGCCGCGTATCCACCGGTGACGCCCCGGCGAGGGCGGCGGTGCGTTGGAGGTGTGATGGTGTCGAAGGTTTCCCCGGCCGAGCGGGCCGGCGTCCACGCCGCGGACGAGGGGCCGGTGCCGGCCCGCGCCGCGGCGGCGTCCCCGGGAGAGGCCGGCGGGCGGCCCCGGATCGCGCCGTGGGCGCTGGTCACGTTCGGCTGCGGGGCCGGGGTGCTGGTGGCGGCCCTGCTGTTCGGGCTGAGCGGGCCGCCGCGCGCGATCGTGGACCTGCCCACGGCGGGGCCGCTGGTCACCTGGTCGCTGCCGGTGGTGCGGCTGCTGCTCGACGCCTGCGGGGTGATGACCGCGGGCACGCTGCTCGCCGCCGTGGTGCTCGTGCCCGCCCGCTCGGTACGGCTCGCCCCGGCCGCGGTGCGCTGCGTGCGCGCGGCGGGCCGGTGGGCGCTGGGCTGGGCCGCCTGCGCCGCGCTGCTGCTCGTGCTCACGATGGCCGACATCCTCGGGGTGCCGCTCGGCGAGCTCGCCGCCCAGGAGGGCCTGGTCGAGCTGGCCGCGTCGTTCGCGCAGATGCGGGCGATGGTGATGGTCGTGCTGCTCGCCATGGCGATCGCGCTCGCCTGCGGCCGCGTCACCCGGCTGCGCGGCGCCGCCGTGGCGCTCGCCGCGGCGCTCGTCGCGCTCGTGCCCCCGCTGTACGCCGGGCACTCCGCCTCGGCCACCGACCACGACCTGGCGGTGTCGAGCATGATCGCCCACGGGGTGGGCGTGGCCGCGTGGGTCGGCGGCCTCGCCGCGATCCTGCTCCACCTGCGCGACGCCCGGGAGATCCTGCCCGCCGCGCTCACCCGGTTCAGCGCGCTCGCGCTCGGCTGCTTCGTCGCCGCCGGGGCCTCCGGGCTGGTGAACGTCGCCGCCCGGCTGGAGGACCTCACCCTGCTGTGGACCTCGCGGTACGGCCAGCTCGTGATCGCCAAGGTGGTGCTGCTCGCGGCGCTCGGCTGGTTCGGCCTGATCCACCGGCGGCGCACCGTCGCCGCGGTGGTGGCCGGCCGTACCCGGAGGCCGTTCCTCCGGCTGGCCACCGGGGAGCTCGTGGTCATGGCGGGCACGCTCGGGCTCGCCGTGGCGCTGTCCCGCACCCCGCCGCCCGCGGACGACGCCGAGACGTCGTGGATCGCGCTGCAGCTCGGCTACCATGTGCCGCCGCTGGAGGGGGCGAGGCTGCTCACCGAGGTGCGGCCCGACCTGTTCCTGGCGCTGACGCTGGCCGGGGCCGGGCTGCTGTACGCCGCCGGGGTGCGCCGGCTGCGGCGGTCCGGCACGGCGTGGCCGGTGCGCCGCGCGCTGTGCTGGTACGGCGGGCTCGGCGTGCTCGCGTTCGTCCTGCTCAGCGGCGTCGGCTCGTACGGCCGGGTGATGTTCTCGGTGCACGCGATCCAGTTCCTCGCGATCACCGTGGCCGCGCCGCCGCTGCTCGCCGCGGCCGCGCCGATCACGCTCGGCCGTACCGTCCTCGGCCTGGCCCGGCCGGAGGGCGCGGGGCGGTGGCTCACCCACCCGGCGGTGGGGTTCGTCGCGTACGCCCTGCCGGTGCCGCTGTTCTACTTCACCGACTGGTTCGTGGTGGCCCAGTGGAGCTACGCCGCCTACGTGGCGACCGTGGCCCTCTTCCTCGGCGTCGGCTTCTGCTACTTCCGGCTCGTGCTCGAGGCCGACCCGCCCGCCGTACCGCTGGAGCCGGGGAACCGGCTGCGGCTGCTCATCGCCGGGCTGCCGGTGCACCTGCTGCTCGCCGCCGCGCTCATGGACGGGCCGGTCGTGGGGGAGGGCTGGTACTTCCAGCTCGGGCTGATGTGGGCGTCCCCGGACGGTGCGGCGGGCGGCGGGCGGGCCGCCGAGACCCTCGCGCTCACCGCCGACCAGCGTGTCGGCGCGCTGATCGGCGGCATCGGCGCCTTGATGATCTTCCTTGTGGTGCTGTTCCTGTTCTGGCTGCGCGAACGGAAACGGGAGAGCGGGGCAAACAACTAGCTTTTCAGGTTGATGCGAAATTAAGTAAGTTTGTCGCATTCATCCCATTCTTGGGTGGCGACGGAAGTCGTGGGCGCGGGGCGACGAGGGCGGTGCCGTTACACTCTCATGAGCCTGCCTCATGATTCCCGTCGCCTCACCCGGCGGGGGATGCTGAACCATGCGCAAGCGTGAAAACCTTGTCACTTGGAACTATCCAGTACCAGAGATAGCGAAGTGGCGTTAGTGTCATTGGTGCGCTGGTTCCAGGTCCTCAACGGCAGGCACCCCCCACAGCCGGTCCCCTCTCTCGCGAGGACGGGATGAAGGAGATGCGACAAGCGTTCGCCCCGCGTCACAGGAGCAGACCGCTCGTGCTGATCGGGGCGTCGGCGGCCGCCGTGCTGGTCGTCGGCATCATCCTGCAGGGCATCGCGTTCCTGGTCGCGGTGCGCGACTTCCTCGAGTTCTACTCCGGGCCGTTCGCCCTCATCGCGCTGAGCCTGACGGTCATGGTGGGACTCGCCGCCACCGACCGCCTCGTGCTCACGATCCGGCTGCGCATCCTGCTGCAGATCGCCCACCGGATGATCACGATGGCCGGCCTCGCCTTCCTCGGCACCCACGTCATCCTCAAGGTGGCCATGGGCAAGGCCGCGTTCGTCAACGCGTTCCTGCCCTTCTCGTCCGACCGGGTCGCGGTCGACCTGGGGACCGTCGCGGCCCTGAGCTGGCTCGCCATCACCCTCACCGGGGTGTTCCGGGCCAAGTTCGCCACCCGGGGACAGCCCTGGATGTGGCGCTTCGCCCACAGCATGGCGTACCTGTGCTGGCCGATCGCGATCGTGCACGGCCTCACCGCGGGCCGGCCCGCCGCGCTGTGGGTGATCCTCAGCTACTCGGCCTGTCTCGTGCTCGTCGGCCTCGGCCTCGTCATCCGGCTGGTCGCCACGTTCCGCACCGGCTCCGCGCTCGAGCGCCGCGCCGGACCGGTCCAGGTACGGCCGAGCCTCGGCGCCCCCAAGACCAAGGCCAGGACCGACCTCATCGGCGACCTCGCCGCGGACGGCGCGATCGACGCCGAGTTCTGGGCGTCGCTGCGCCGGGAGGTGCGCCGCCGCGGCAGGAACGAGGTGAGACGCTGAAGCCCCGCAGGTCCCGGCCGGGCGCGTCGCGCCGTGACCGGGACCCGGGGGCTTCGGGTACGGCTCCGCCGCGGCCCGGAAGGTGCGGGCGGCGCGGAGCCCACAGGCCTCAGGAGGCCGGGACCTCCAGCAGATCGGGTCCGTTGTTGGTGCGGAACTCGAAGCGCTTGATCGCCGACTTCTCGAACGACGTGGCGCCGGTGATCCGCAGCGGCTCCTCGACCGGGCCCTCCTTGACCTTCCAGCTCGCCACGGTCTCGGTCTCACCCGAGGTGGAGACCGCGACGAGGGTGCACTGCAGCGGCCCCTTCACGCCGGTGAGCTCGAAGGCGACCTCGGTGCCCCACTCCTTGGGGGTGAGCGAGATGGAGGCCTCGACGTTCCGGCTCGCGGCACGGAACGTCTGCGCCACGGTCTGGCCGCCCGGCTCGGGCCAGAACTGCCGTACCGCGACCGGGGTGACGGCGGTCACCACGACCGCGGCGGCGACCGCGAGCCACAGCGTCCGGGTGCGCCTGCGCCGCCGCTTCGCCACCCGGTCGAGGAGCGAGGCGACGGCGGCCTCGCCTCCCCGCCGCGGCTGGGGCGCGGCGGCGACCGCGTCCACCGGACCCCCCTTGATCAGGTCGAGCGCCGCCGGAACCTCGTGGAGCTCCAGCAGCTCGGCCTGGCATTCCATGCAGTCGACGAGGTGTGCTTCGAAGGCCTCGGAGTCCGCCGGGTCGAGGATGCCCAGGGCGTAGGCCGCTACCTCGTAGTGAGGATCGAATTGAGGAGGGGAGTACATGTCAGGGCATCCCTCTCTCTTTCAACGCGGCTCGCAGCGCCCGGAGAGCGTAGTAGACGCGGGACTTCACCGTGCCCGGGGGCACGCCGAGGATCTCCGCCGCCTCGTTGATGGTCCGATCCTTCAAATATGTTTGCATGAGCGCCTCACGGTGCTCCTCGGAAAGCGAGAGCAGGGCGTCGGAGACCACGATCGACGACAACGTCGAGTCGGAGGCGTCCGGAACCCATGCGTTGTCCAGGCCGTCGGCCTCGACCTCCGGCGGCCGCGCGCTGCGGCGGCGCCGTCCATCGATGACGATACGCCTGGCCACGGTCATGAGCCAGGCCCACAGGAGCCCCGGCTCACGGTTGAGCTTGCCGGCGTTCTTCCAGGCGCGGAAGATCGTCTCCTGCACGACGTCCTCCGCCCACTGCAGGTCACCGCCGGTGAGTCTGCGTACGTTGCGAAGCAGGGGGCCGCGGAACTCCTGGTAGAGCGCGGTGATCAGCTGCTCTTCGGGGTCCTTGTCGGCGGTCCGCCCCTGGGGGCTGATGCTGCGGTAGCGCTGCACGCCCCACATAGTGCCAGCAACTCGAGCGTCACATACATAAAATCCGCAACACTGGTTGCGTCAAAAATTTCCAACGGTTTGCTTGAACCGTCATCGGTCCCCCTTCGTAGCTCACTCCGACACGGCCCACTCCGCGTGAGGGAGGTGACCGTGGTGCGGCGTCGCGAACGACGCCCCGGCCGGTGCCGGGACGCGTCCCCCGTCGGCGGGCCCGCATCCGGGCGGCGCCCCTCCGGTCGCCGCGTCCCCCTCGGCGGTGCGGGCCGCCGACGGACTCGACCAGTGATACGCACCGACGGCCGGAACGTCTCAATGTCCGGCGCGGATTTTTCGGCCGGGGCCGGAGGGCGTACGACACCCGCGGGGCCGGGCCCGCCGCCACGGGCGGGGCACCGGCGCCGACAGCGGCTATAGCGGAGGTGGTTACTCGTGGACGGCACGAATCGGATAAAGGCGGTCGAGCTGCTGCTGGTCGCCGCGTTTCTCGTCGTCGCCACGGTCGCGATCATCGTGATCCTGCCCAAGGCGGCCCCCGCGAGCGGGGCGGCGGGCGGGGAACCCGAGGTGATCAAGCAGACCGCCTCGGGCCCGCTCACCACCGCCGACCAGGACTTCCTGTTCAAGATCCGGCAGGCCGGTCTGTGGGAGATCCCCTCCGGCAACATGGCGCAGACCAAGTCGAACAACCAGAAGGTCAAGGAGGTCGGCCGGATCCTCGCCGCCGACCACCAGAAGCTCGACGAGCAGGTGCTGGCGCTCGCCGCCCAGCTCGGCGTGGTGCTGCCGAGCGAGCCGAGCGAGAGCCAGAAGCAGTGGCTCGCCGAGGAGACCGCGGCGGCGCCCGGCGAGGAGTTCGACCGGGTCTTCGCCAACCGGCTGCGCCTCGCCCACGGCAACGTCTTCGCCACCATCGCCCAGGTGCGCGCCGGCACCCGCAACGACCAGATCCGGGCGTTCGCCGAGACCGCCAACAGCTTCGTGCTCAAGCACATGCGCCTGCTGGAGAGCACCGGTCTCGTCGACCACAGCCAGCTCCCGCAGCCGCCGGCCCCGGCCAAGTGACCGCCGTACGGCACGGCCTCGGCTGACCGGCTCGGGACGGCACGGCACGGACTCCGCCGCGTGGGCGGCCCGTGGAGGCACGGGCCGCCCACGCCGCGTTTCCGGGCCGGTTCGCCCGCCCGCGTGAACCCGACCCGTGACCTTTGCGTACCTCCGAGCAGATTCCCCCCACCCGCCATCGCGGAGGAGAACACGTCGATGAGTCTTCGACCCCAGCCCGGCCTCGTCGCCAAGCGTGTCCGGTTTCTCGCGCCGCTGTTCGCGCTGCCCCTCGCCGTCGCCGCCTGCGGCGGAGACGAGGGCTCGCACGCCGCCCACGAGGGGCACAACGCCACCCAGGCGGCCGCGGCCGCGATCCCGGAGCCGAAGGTGTACACGATCGAGGAGCTCGCCGAGGCGATCGGCTGCGGCAAGCCGAAGATCCAGATCAAGGGCGCCGACATCACCTCCGGCTACTGCAACGCCGGCAAGCAGCGCTACTTCCTCAACGTGTTCCCGGACATCACGAGCATGCGCGCCTGGGCCGCCGAGGAGCAGGGCTGGGGATCGGTGCTCGTCGGCAACCAGTGGGCCATCGGCGTCGCCCCCGAGTCCCTGCTGCCCGAGCTGCAGGCGAAGATCGGCGGCACCATCCAGGGCGAGCACGTGATGGCGCACGACGGCGAGCTCCGCAACGCCGACTCCCACGGCGGCCACTGACGGCCCGGCGACCTCCCCCGGGCCGGAGCCCCGATCGAGCCCACCCGTGCCGCTCACGGCCCGGCACCCGCCGCCGGCCTCACCACCGCCGCCGTTCACCGATCACCGCCGCCGTTGACCGATTCCGGACGGCCGATTCATGGACAACGGCCCGATCCCCGGTTATGACGGCGGGAGAAACGTCAGGTCAGCGACGAGGTCCGGCGGCAGGCGAAGGCGCCGAGCGCCCGCCACGCCGCGTCGCGTCGCGCCGGGTCCGAGGGAGCATACGTGGGCGCGTATCAGGACACCTACCGCAGAAGCCTTGCCGACCCCGAGGGGTTCTGGCTGGAGGCGGCCGCGGCGATCGACTGGGAGAAGCCGCCGGCCCGGGCACTCGACGACAGCCGCCCGCCGTTCTACCGCTGGTTCCCCGACGCCACGCTCAACACCTGCCACAACGCGCTCGACCGGCACGTCGCCGCGGGCAACGGGGAGCGAGCCGCGCTCATCTACGACTCGGCGTACACCGGGGTGAAGGCCACCTTCAGCTACGCCGAGCTGCGGGACGAGGTGGCGAGGTTCGCCGGCGTGCTCCGCGGCCTCGGCGTCGGCACCGGTGACCGCGTCGTGATCTACATGCCGATGATCCCGCAGGCCGTGATCGCGATGCTCGCCTGCGCGCGGATCGGCGCGGTGCACTCGGTGGTGTTCGGCGGCTTCGCGCCCAGGGAGCTCGCCGTACGGATCGACGACGCCAAGCCCAAGGTGCTGCTGTGCGCCTCCTGCGGCATCGAGCCGACCCGGATCGTCGAGTACAAGCCGATCGTGGACGAGGCGCTCGCCATCGCCTCCCACCAGGTCGAGCGCGTCGTGGTGTTCCAGCGCGAGCAGGCCCGCGCCGCGATGGGCGAGCGCGACGTCGACTGGGAGGAGGCGCTGCGGGACGCCGCCCCGGCCGAGTGCGTGCCGGTCGCCGCCACCGACCCGCTGTACATCCTCTACACCTCCGGCACCACCGGCAGGCCGAAGGGCGTGGTGCGGGACAACGGCGGCCACGCGGTCGCGCTCGCCTGGTCGATGCGCAACATCTACGACATCGGCCCCGGCGACGTGTGGTGGACCGCCTCCGACGTCGGCTGGGTGGTCGGCCACTCCTACATCGTGTACGGCCCGCTGCTCATCGGCGCCACCACCGTGCTGTACGAGGGCAAGCCGGTCGGCACCCCGGACGCGGGCGCGTTCTGGCGGGTGATCTCCGAGCACCGGGCCAAGGCCCTGTTCACCGCCCCGACCGCGCTGCGCGCGATCAAGCGCGCCGACCCCGAGGCGAAGCTGCTCGCCGGGTACGACCTGTCGTGCTTCACGGCCCTGTTCCTCGCCGGCGAGCGGCTCGACCCGGAGACCTACCACTGGGCGAGCGACGTGCTCGGCGTGCCGGTGGTCGACCACTGGTGGCAGACCGAGACCGGCTGGCCCATCGCGGCCAACCTGCGCGGCCTCGAGCCGATGCCGATCAAGCCCGGCTCGCCGACCGTGCCCGTGCCCGGCTACGACGTGCGGGTGCTCGACGAGGAGGGCAACGAGGTGCCGCCCGGCACGGAGGGCGCGATCTGCATCCGGCTGCCGCTGCCGCCCGGCACGCTCCCCACGCTCTGGGGCGACGACGACCGCTACGTGGGCGGCTACCTCTCCCGCTACGACGGCTACTACCTCACCGGCGACGGCGGCTACATCGACGAGGACGGCTACCTCTTCGTCATGGGCCGCACCGACGACGTGATCAACGTCGCCGGCCACCGCCTCTCCACCGGCGCGATGGAGGCGGTGCTCGCCGCCCACCCGGCGGTCGCCGAGTGCGCGGTCATCGGCGTACACGATTCTCTTAAGGGCCAGGTGCCGCGCGGCCTCGTGGTGCTCAAGGCGGGCGCCGACGTCGACGAGGACCGGCTGCGCGAGGAACTGGTGGCCGCGGTCCGCGCCGAGATCGGCCCGGTCGCCTCGTTCAAGCACGTCGACGTCGTCCCGGCGCTGCCCAAGACCCGCTCGGGCAAGATCCTGCGCAAGTCGATGCGCGCCATCGCCGACGGCCGCGACGAGCCCGTCCCGTCCACCATCGAGGACCCCGCGGTCCTGGAGAACCTCCGCCCGATCCTGCGCCCGGCGGAGTGACGTCGGGGCTTTCGACCCTTCACCCGGAACGGTCCGCGCGGACCCGGCGGACCGTTCCGGGTCGCGGCCGGGCGGATCGCGCGGCCGCCGCCTCGTCCGGGTGACCGTGGCGGGCACGGTCAGGCGTCCGCGGCGGAGGGCCGTGCCGACAGGTCGTCGCCCGCCGGGCGGGCGGACCGGGACCGGGCCAGGGCGACCAGCGCGAGCACCGCCGCGGCCGTGACGGGCAGCATCGCGGCCCGCAGCCCGGCGGGGGCGTAGCCGTACACGGCCCAGACGGTGGTGACCAGGGCCGGGGCGACGGCGAAGCCGAGCTGCCGGGCGAGGCTCTGGGCGGCCCCGGCCGTGCCGAGCAGGTCTCCGGCGGCGCGGGTCATCACCAGGGTGACCGCGGGGCCGTTGGTGAGGCCGACCCCGCACCCGGCGAGGGCGAGCCGCCAGACCACCTCGGCCGGAGACCATGCCGGGTCGAGCGGGACCAGCAGGGCGAGACCGGTGGCGAGGACGAGCGCGCCGAGCCGGGCCGTACCGGCCGCGCTCCAACGGTCCACCAGCAGTCCCGCGAGCAGCCCGGCCGGGACCATGCCCGCGGGAAAGGCCAGGAGGGTCATCCCGGCCGCCGAAGGGCTGAGCCCCGCCACCCGCTGCAGGTGGAACGAGACCGTGAACTCGAGGGCGGCCGCCGCCATCGAGATCAGCGTCACGGTGACCAGCGGCCCCGCCACCCCCGGGGGCGCGGATCAGCGCGCGGGTGGCGCGGCTTCCCTCCATCCTCGCCCACACGATCAGCGGCGGCACGGCGGCGAGGGCGAGGAGGAGCCAGGCCGGGTTGCGGCCGGCCGCGAGGGACAGCCCCAGCATGACGGCGACGAGGGCCGCGCCAGTACGACCGCCTCGGCGAGCAGGGTACGCCCGGGCGGCACGAGCGGCCGGTCCTGGGACAGCCCGGCCCATCCGATGAGGATGACGGCGAGGCAGACCGGCAGGTTCAGGTAGAAGATCCACGGCCAGCCGAGCCCGTCGACGATCAGCCCGCCCAGGACGGGGCCGCTCACCGCACCGAGCGGGCCGAGCGAGGTGATCACGCCCACCGCCCGGCCACGGGCCTCGGGCCGTACCACCCGGGCCGCGATCATCGGGCCGAGGGCGAACAGGATTCCGGCGGACGTTCCCTGTACGGCCCGGGCCGCCACCAGCCACCCGATCCCGGGGGCGAGCCCGGCCGCGAGGCTGCTCAGCCCGAACCCGGCGGTCGCGAACACGTGCGCGCCGCGCAGGCCGACCCCGTCGAGCCACCGTCCCGCCGGCAGGCTGACCGCGATCAGCGGCAGGAGGTAGCCCAGCACGACCCACTCGGTGACGGTGGTCGTGACCCCGTACCCGCGCTCGATCGCGGGCAGTGCGATCGCGACGGCGGTGGCGTCGAGCGTGGCCATGAACACCACCAGCCCGATCCCGATGACGAGGCTCCAGTGGTTCTTCTCGGGCACGACATCTCCCGACCAAGCCGAAACTTCACATCGTGTGCAGTTCGATAACCTACACACAGGGTGAAGTTCCGGCAAGCTGGAACTGCACACGCTGTGTAGTTCGTGGGGGTGTCGTGGGATCAATCGGCGCACCGCAGAACGCCCGCAGCCGCCGTACCGTGGCCGCGCTGCTCCAGGCGGCCCGGGAGCTGATCGACGAGGGCGGTGTCGAGGCGTTGACGATGGCGGCGGTGGCCGAGCGCGCCGGCGTCAGCCGGCGAGCCGTCTACCTGCACTTCCCGTCCCGCGCGAGCCTCATCAACGGCCTGGTGGAGGACCTGAAGGGGGCCGGCGGCCTCGACGTGGTGCTCCGTCCGGTCTGGGAGGCACCGGACGCCCTCACCATGCTCGACGAGTGGGCCCGCTGCATCGTCTCGATACTGCCCCGCATCATGCCGATCGTCCGGGCCATCCAGCGCGTGAGCCGTACCGACCCCGATGCCGCCCAGCACTGGGAGGAGGCGACGCGCGCCCGTCACGCCGCCTGCCGCCGCATCGCGGAGCGCCTCCACGACGAGGGGCGCCTGGCCCCACCCTGGACGGTCGACACCGCCGCCGACATGATGCTCGCCCTCACCTCCTTCGAGGTCATCGAGACCCTGCTCGACCAGTGCCGCTGGCCCGTCGACCGCCTCGCCAGGCACCTCGCCGCGGTCTTCTGCGGCACCTTC
>Ga0207866_1000611_pt1 | contig 48456 bp, 43 predicted proteins | sample HigsolmetaAR203D_FD_184835 | JGI IMG/M metagenome (GOLD analysis project Ga0207866, IMG submission 184835) | Ionic liquid and high solid enriched microbial communities from the Joint BioEnergy Institute, USA - AR20-3-D (SPAdes) (version 2) ...
TTAATTTTCATACAGCACCCCGCAGGTGAATGGTTGCGAAGCTTCGAATACCTGAATGATTCGTCTTCGGGGCTGCATTTGCCTGCTTTCTCCTTGTATTTATTCGTCGAATGATCACGGATTCAGGTAGAAATCAAAAATGCATAAATTGGATCCGCTTTCCGTGAACTTGCGGCCGGTCCGATTCGTCTATACGGTTAACGGAACGGATCGGGGAGGAGAGCGGCATGCGGGAGGGACGTGCGCGGCCCGGCGGTCGGAGCGGAACGGAGCTGGGTTTGGTGCTGGCGGGACTCGTCCTGCTCCATGGCATCGCCGGCATCATCAGCCTGTTTGGCGCGGAAGCGGGAGCGGACATCATCCTCCAGATGTTCGGGCTTGCCGCGGTCCGTTCGACAATTGCGGCGGATGCCGAAAGCGCCTCGGACACGGCGGCGGATATCGCCTTGACCGAAGGAGCACCCGGGGTGTCGGGCGGATCGGGACACGCGGCGGCCGAGGGCGGCGGCTTGGCGGCTGACGGGACGCCTCTGGCCGGAAATCGGCCGGCACCCGCCGGGAGCACGGCAACGGAACAGCCGCCGGAATCGATCGTGCAGCCGCCGGGTCCGTCGGAATCGGAATCGGCTTCGCAAAGGCGGGAAGCGCCCGTACCGGCCAAACGGGCCGCGCTGACTTTCGACGACGGCCCTGACAGGAAATATACGCCAATGGTCCTTGACATCTTGTCGCAATACGGCGTTACTGCTACATTTTTTGTCGTCGGCACTCAGGCCGAGCGTTATCCCGAAGTGCTGGCGCGCATCCGGGACGAGGGACACGAGATCGGCAGCCACGGCTACGCCCATGCGGACATGGGCAAGATGACGGCCGCCGACATCGCCGAAGATCTGCGCCTCGCGGACGAGGCGCTGCGGGAAGCGGCGGGCATCGTCCCCGCGCTGTTCCGGCCTCCCTACGGATCGGTATCGGATGAACTCAAAGGCGCTGTCGGATTCGGGCAAGAAGCTCGTCCGCTGGAATGTCGATCCCCGCGACTGGGACGGCACACCGGCCGCCGAAATCGCATCCCATGTGCTGGAACACGCGAAAGACGGCGCGATCATTCTGCTGCACAGTTTCGGCGGCAAGAACGCCGATCTCAGCGGAACGATCGAGGCGCTGCCGGAGATCATCGAAGGGCTGCTGGCACAGGGGTATGAGCTGACGACCGTATCCGGATTGGAGCGTGACAGCAAGTGAATGGACGTATTTTTTCGGCTCCCCTATGGCAATCGGTGATGAATTCCTGGATAATGGAAACGGGTGCTTCAAGCGCCGCCGTGCCGCAGGATGCGGCCGCGGTGCCGGACGCCGATTGTATCGGGACTAGAGGTGGCGAAGTGCAATCCGATACGGGTTTCGAATACTTGCGGTTCATCGGCGAGCAAGCCGACCGCAAGGCATTGTTGACCGAACTGATGAATGCATATGGCAAAGACGTCTGGAACTTCGCCTACAGCATGACGCGGAAATGGGACCAGGCGGACGACATCGCGCAGGAAGTGTTCCTGAAGGCTTACCGGAATCTGCATACATTCCGCAGCCAGGCGTCCGTGAAGACATGGCTGCTTGCCATTACCCGCAACATGGTGCTCGATTACCGGAAGCAGGCGTTCTTCCGCCGGGTGGTGCTGGTGGACGCGTTCAGGGAGGACGGAGCCTCTTCATCCGCCGAGCGGGAAGTCATCGAGTCGCTGGCGGTGAACGACATGTGGAAGCAGGTGCTCGAACTTCCGTACAAATACCGTGAGGTCGTCATTCTGTACGCGCATTATCAACTTTCGATGAAGGAAATCGCGGAAATGCTGGGCGTAAGCGAAGGGACGGTCAAGTCGAGGCTGTTCCATGCAAGGCGGAAACTGGCGGCGAGAGGAGGCGGTCGCGGTGATTCCGACAGATGACGAGCTGAGGCGCGAACTGGCCCATGGACCGCTCAAGCGCAACGGTTTCGACGAACGGCTGCGCAGACGGATCGAAGAACGGCTGGACGAGACTCCGGTCCGCCGTCCTTTCCGGCCGTCCCGGCTGGCCGGCATGGGCATGGGCGTATGCCTCGTGATCGCCGCGGTCGTGCTGCTGATCCGGCTCCATCCGGGGAACACCGGCGGCACGCAGCAGCAGTTGGCCGATTCGTCCGGGACGGATACGATGGCCGGCTCCGCGGCGGCCGTGACCGATGCGGAGGAGACGCCGCGCCGTTCGGTGCTGCTCCTCGGGCTCAGGCAGGATACGGACGGAGAGGCGAGCGCCTACCGGACGCTGCTCGTCTCGGGCGGGCCCGACGCGTCCGATTGGTCGGCGGCGGATGGAGACGGCATCATCATGCCGTACCGCACCGATTTCTGGCGGCTGGATGTTCAGGAAATCAAGGCCGACAACGGCACGTTTCGGCTGGTCGGAGCCTACAACGCTTCGCGCGGAGATACGGGGACACTGCCGCCGGTTCGGGCGGGAGGCGGGGGCATCGGTCCGATTGAGGAGCGCATACTGTTTGCGGGCAACCGCTACGTCGGCATCGCCCGTCTGACGTCGGGCGAGTGGACGTATCGGATGATGGATATAGCCGATCTTTCCCAGCCCCGGAATGTCAGATTGATTGCATCCGACGCCGAGCGGCATATGGTTCCGGCCGTACAGACGGACGGCAGGCTCGGCGTAGCCGAGACCGATATGCCGGAACGTCTGGGCGGCATCGACGAATGGACGCTCGCGCGCAAGGCGGGCCGCTGGATCGCGGTCGGGCGCGATGAAGGCGCCGGCAAACGGATGGAAAATACCATCCCGCGGGAACTGCCCTATGCCATCGGCTCCGTGATCGTCGCCCACAACGAACTGGCATTGTATTGGGATGACATCCGCGCCGTGCAGCCCGCCGCCGTCGATGCCGTGACGTCCCCGGCGCGCAATATGGCGGTTATCCTGACAGACCGGAAGATCGTCATCTACAGCATGAAGAACGGCAAATTGGATCGGGAAATGCTGGACATGGAGCTGAAGCCCGGCGAGACGGTCATCATGGCCGAGTGGGCGACGCACGTCGATTATGTGGACGAATGGATTCGCAGAGTCAGCGAATTGTTTGGCGGAGCTCCGGCCAGCCGGGCGCTGCCGTGATGCGGAAATGAAGAAGGGATCCCCTGCGCGGGGATCCCTTGCTTGTTCATCGGCCGAGCGAGCTCAGCCAGACCGTCATCGCGCGGGCGTCGCGCTCCGCTCCGACGGATTGCAGCAAGGAGGCGGCCTCCGGCGATTCGGCGGCCGGTTCGCCGTTCAGGGAGGCGATCCGGATTTTGCTGCGCTTCGTCATTTGCATGATCGTGCGGAACGCGCGGCGCATCGTGTCCGCCAGCGCATCTTCGCCGATGTCTTCCGGCGCCCGCATCGTGGACACGCTCCTCCCGTATCCTTCGATCCACAGCAGCCATTCCCCGCCGCGCAGCACGAGGAAGTTGCCGCTGCGGCGCGCGAAGGCGGCGCCCGGGCGCTGCGGCCACGGCGCAAGCAGGCCGAACGGATTGGCGGGATCGGACGCGGCCAGCACCGTCATGTCGTCTTCGGCCCCGGCTTCGACGGGCGGACGGCGAAGCGAAGCGACCCGTTCACGGGAGACGAATTGCATCGTCTGCACGCCGCGGACGAACATGCCGCGCGTGACGATGCCCATGGTCTCCAACTGCCGGAGAACGGGCAGCAGCACATCCCACCCGAAGGGCGACCAGTGGTCGGCCGTTTCTTTCGCGAGCACGCCGAACCCGTCGAGCAGATGGCGCGTCCAGGCCATGACGGACGTCTCTTGCGGTACATCGGCTTGCGGCGCATCCGCATCCTGCAGCAGATCGGAGAGCGCATACCAGCGGCCCTGTCCGGAGCCGGTCCGGGGCAGTCCGCGGGCAGCGCCTGTCTGCGCGGTCTTCGCCGTTTTTGCCGGCTTCGCCGTCAATGCGAGACGCAGCGGGGCGAATTGATCGTTCGACACATGCCCGTCCCGGACGAGATCCAGCAGATCGGACAGCAGCTCGGACGGCAGCCGGTCGAACTCCCGGGCCAGCTTCGTCAGGAAGGCGGCGCCGCCATCCCGGAGCCGATCGAGCAGTTCCGGGTGCTTGACCGGCCGGCCGGCGCTTTCCCGCAGAACCGGAACGTAGAGTTCCCGTGATTCGGCAAGGAAGAACGCGACCTGGACCTGGTCGGCGCCGGATTCCCTGCGCGCCGTCCAGATGACTTCCCCGCTTGCGCAGAGCGCGTCGAGCAGTTCGCCGCGGTAAGCGGTCAGCCGGGAGGGGAAGATGACGGTCTCCCACAGTTCGAGCGGCAGGAACAGCCCCTGCAGCCGGCCGATCACCGCCAGCAGGCCGCTCTCGCCGGCGAGCCGCGCGCCCGGCAGCGCGTACTGGAGCGCGGCAGCCTCCAGCAGCCACCTTTCCGGCTCGAGCGGCTCGGCCTCCCTGCGCGCTTCCCGCACGGAACGGCGGAGGATGCGGGAGGCGATCCGGCTGCTCATCCATGCCTCGCCTTCATCAACGCCCGCGATCGGCGACGGTTCGATCCGCTCCTGCAGCAGCAGCTCGTCGATGACGGCGCGCGCCTGCACCGGCGACAGCTGCGGATAGCGGCCGATCAGATCCGCCATCGTGAAGGAGAGCACCTGCTCCGTCCAGCGCCCGGCCACGAAGGCGACGGATGCGGGAGTCGCGGGAAACTCGCGGTACAGGTCGCGTTCGTCCGCGCAGATCCAGCGCACAATGCCGCCGAATTCCAGCGGCGCAATCCGGCCATCCCGTTCGAGCGCCCGGAGCCACTCCGCCGTCCGGCCGCCGGCCCAAGCGGCCAGCTCGTCGGCCGAGCTGTCGCCCCGCCGCTTGAGCAGCGCGTACAGCCCGTCCGGATCCGCGGGCGGACCGCCCGGCCCCGGTTCGGCGAGCCGCCGCCGCTCTTCCTCGATCGCTTCCGGCCGCACGGCGCGGCGCAGCGCTTCCTCGCCGAACAGTTCGCCCGCAAGCCGCTTGTTGATTTCGATGAGCTGCAACTGCAAATCGCCGCTGAGCTGGTCGCCTTCGTACAATTGCTTCATCGCGTAATCGGACACGAATGCCGACGCCAGCGGCGAAGGATGCGCGGTCTCGCGCATGACGATGCGGATGGTGCCGTCGGCGAGGGAGCGCAGCGCATCCAGAAGGTTCGGGAGGTCCAGCTCGTCGTGAAGCGTGCAGCGCATCGCTTCGTGCAGATAGGGGAACTGCTCGGCATACGGCAGCGCCTCCCGGAGCAGTTCTTCGCTGCGGATGCGTTTCTGCCACATCGGCGTGCGCCGGAAGCTGCGCTGCAAGAGCAGCGACGTCTCCGCAATGCGCCGGAACGAGACGGCGAAGAGGGGGGAGCCGGCAATGGCTTCCCTCAGCAGCCGCTCCACATTGTCGGGCGTCACTTGCCGCACGGCGTCAAGCCAGGCCGGTCCCCATTCCGGCAGCACAAGCTCGATTCCGCCGTCCCGGGCATGGGCGTACACCTGCTGCCCCATCGCTTGTTCCAGCACATGCCGGATCGCCAGCAGCCAGGTGCGGTTGACGCGCTTGCCCCAGTGGTTGTGCATGACGACGTGCCAGCGCCCCGTCACGTCGCGGTAATACTCGACGAGCAGCCGCTTGTCGGTCGGCACGCCGCCGTGCGCGTGCTGGGAGCGGACGAGCGCCGCAAGGCCGGATGCCGCCCCGCCGTCCAGATGGAAGCTGCGGGACAGCCAGTCGATGGTCTCCGCATCGGCGGCCGCCTGGCCGCCCGTCCCGGAACCATTATCCGGCCCCCCGAAGTCCGCCGCCTGACCCTCCGAAGGGTTGACGGCTTCACGCGCTGCCGCTCCATCGACATGTTCCGCCGTTTCGACAGCGCTCCCCGCCGCTCCACCGCCAGCCGTCAGCCGCCGTTCAAGTTCGGCCCACAGCCGGCCGACGGCCTGTCCCAGCTCGTAGGAACGCCCGGGGCCCTCGTTCCGCCAGAACGGGATTTCGCTGTACCGGTTGCCCGCTTCCACCGCATAGACCCGGTCCTGCCGGATGCTCTGGATACGCCACGAGCTGGTGCCCAGCTGGAAGACGTCGCCGACCCGGCTCTCCTCGATATACTCTTCGTCCAGCTCGCCGAGGCGGACGCGGGTCTCCGCATGGTGGACCGGGTAGCCGGAACTCTGCGGAATCGTGCCCGCGCCGGTCAGCGCGGCCATGGCGCTGCTTCCCCGCCGGGAGATGCGGCCGGTCAGGCTGTCGTATTCGATCAGCGGCCGCACGAACGGATATCGTCCGCCGAGCACGAGCAGCGCGGCGTGCAGCCGCTCCGGCGGGAACGACCGGAAGCTGTCGCTGCGGATGATGAGCCGATGCAGCTCGTTCACGGCGAGCGCGTCCGGCGATGCGGCCGCCATCGCGACGACGTGCTGCGACAGCACGTCAAGCGGATCCCGGGGCGGCTCGATCGGCTCGATGTCGCGCTCGATGATCCGCCGGGTAAGCACGGCGATCTCGGGCAGCTGTTCGCGGGTGCGCGCGACGATCGCCCCGCGGCTTACACCGCCGACGGCATGGCCCGCCCTGCCGAACCGCTGGATGCCGGCCGCCGCGGAGAGCGGCGAATCGAGCTGGATCACGAGGTCGACATGACCGACGTCGATGCCCAGCTCCAGCGACGAGGTGGCGACGATGACGCGCAGATCGCCCGATTTCAGCCGCTTCTCGATCTCCAGCCGGCGCTCGCGGCTGACGCTGCCGTGATGCGACATCGACATCTCGAACCCGGCATGGTCGTTCAGGTGAAGCGTCAGCCGTTCGGCCAGCCGCCGGCTGTTCACGAAGATGATGACGGATCGGGCGCCTTCCATCAGCTGCATCAGGCGCTCGACGATCGGCTTCCAGACGAGTTCAATCTTCCGGCTGCCCGGCGGCTGCCCGGGAAGCGTCACCGTCAGCTCGATCTTCCGCTCCATCCGGCTCTCCACGATCTTGACGGGCCGCGGCCGGTATCCGTACGGGTGCGCAAATTCTTCGGCCGCGCCCGCATCAGCCGGCGCGGCGGACCGGCCGCCGTCTCCCGGCACGGGCAGCGCCTCCCGGGGCTCTTCCCAGCCGGCGAGGAAGCGGGCGACGCGCGCAAGCGGCTTCTGCGTCGCCGACACGCCGATCCGCTGGATCCGCGCCGGGCAGAGGTCAGCGAGCCGTTCGAGCGTCAGCGACAGATGCGCGCCGCGCTTGTCCGCGGCCAGATCGTGGATCTCGTCGACGATCACTTTCTCCGTCGTCCGCAGCATCCGCCGGCCCTTCTCCGACAGAAGCAGGATATACAGCGACTCCGGCGTCGTCACGAGCACGTCCGGCGGCCGCCGCAGCATCGCGGCGCGCTGCGCCCCGGTCGTGTCGCCGGTGCGGACGGCCGCGCGCAGGCCGGGCCAGGGTTGTCCGGATTCCGCGGCCAGCCGGTCGATCGCCTCGGCGAATTCGGCAATGTGGTGATGAATGTCATTGTTCAGGGCTTTCAGCGGCGTGATATAGACGACTTTCACGCCGGAACCGGCGCCCGGCCCGGTCTTCGTCCGGATGCAATGATCGAGGCAGGGCAGGAGCGCCGCCAGCGTCTTCCCGGAACCGGTCGGCGCGGCGATCAGCGCGTGATGTCCCGTGCGGATGGCGTCCCAAGCCTCCCGCTGCACGGGAGTCGGTTCTCCGAAGGAACGGATGAACCATTGCGCGAGAACCGGATGGAACCCCTCCAGCTCCGGCGGCAGCGGCTGCCCGCCGAAATCCGTCATGCCCTTCGCCTCCTTGCATCGTTGCAGGAAAACATTCCGTATTCCCAGCATAACCAATCCGGCATTCGCACACAATCCGGCGTGTCCGGGCAAAACGCAAGAACCCGCCGGGCTCTCGGGGAGACCCTGCGGGTTCTGATGCTTGCCGGACCGTTCCGCCCGGTTTACGGTTAAGCTTCCGTACCTTCCGCCGCGCCTGCGGCTTTCTCTGCTTGCTCCTGCACAGCCGGCTGCTCGACGGCGATCTTCTCGTAGGTGCTGTCGCTCAGGATGCGGCGCGCGGTGACATACCGGTTGGCGTAATACTTGTCCGACAGCGCGGTAATGACGACGCCTTTCGACGTGGAGGCGTGCGCGAACTTGCCGTCGCCGACGTAGATGCCGACGTGGGAGATGCCTTTGCCGCTCGTGTTGAAGAAGACGAGATCGCCTTCGCGGAGATCTTCCTTCGCGATCTTTTCGCCTTTTTCTGCCATGGCGGAGGAACTGTGCGGCAGTTCGATGCCGAACTTCGCAAATACATAAGCGGTAAAACCGGAACAATCAAATCCTTTGGTCGTGGTGCCGCCGTACTTGTACGGAGTGCCGAGCAATTCATCGATTACTGCGTCCATCTTCGATCCGGCAGAGGCGCCAGCCGTCGTGAAAGCAAATACGATGGCAAGCAGCGCCGTGACGGATACCGCCAGTCGTTTCACGTATGCGAGAACTCCTTCCGATGCCTGCGAGGTTAGCTGTGGGGTTCGGTCGAAGGCTCCCTGGGACTCTTCCGGCGCATGCCGCCCGGCAGCGCAGAGTCCGTTCACCCGGATTGGTTCCCCCGCTTCCCGTTCGACGGGAATTCGGCATTTTTCACAACGGTCCTACGAATTCGCTTTCCGCTCGTGAAATCCTTCCAAATTAAAATGAGAATCCTCTCATAAAAACACGAAAATTCTCTCATAAAACACCAACCCCCCCACATAAAAAGGCGAATTTTTCTCATGAAAAGGTGAATGGAAAAAGAAAAAGCCGACATGTCCGGGCTAGTGTCCGGATATGTCGGCTTCGGTTTGCGGCGGGCCGCTGCGGGGCCGGACCGGCAGTCAAGCGGCCGGCTGCCGTTTCGATTGCCACGCTTCATATTGCGCGGCGAAGGTCCATACTTTGAACCAGGTGCGGAAAAATTGCTGGGCCTGGTGCAGAATGAGCGCGAACAGCCCGGCCCAGATCATCGACACGGCGGTGGAGACGAGACCGGTCGCGGCGCCGATCGCCCATACCGTGAGCGCCGCGGCGGCGGCCATCGGCAGGCTGCGGATCGTGACGGACAGCGACGGCAGCATCCCGTCACCCGCCGCCGCTCCGAACTGCATGCCGAGCGAGACCAGGCGGATGAGCAGGCACCACCCCAGCCAGGCGGCCGCGGCGGGCAGCACCGCCCACAGCAGGTCGCCCCATCCGGCGCTGTCGAAGAACGCGCGGCGCGCAAGCGGCAGCAGCCAGGCGAGCGGCGCGAGGATCAGGGCGAGTTCGGCGGCGTAGATGAGGGCGATGCGCTTCCAGGCGGCCCGGATGCCGGCGAAAAACGTGGTGCCGCGCTCCTTCGTCGCATGCTGCAGCGAGTGGAACAGTCCGGCGTTGATGAACGGCGTGAGCAGCATGCGGACGGCGAGCAGACCGGCCAGCGCCAGGCCGTAGGGAACGAGCAGATCGGTCTTCATGATCCGGAACTGCGCTTCGACAAGGAAGAGCTCCACGGCCCCCTTGGCGGCCAATGGATCCGGGTACCGCTTCAGGAGCGGGACCAGCACGCCGTCGATCGCCCGGTAGAGGAAGAATCCCCACAGAAACTGATAGACGAACAGGAGGACGATGATGCCGGCGTGCCGCACGGTGCGGTTCCATCCGTTGATCACATAGGTTTTCATGGCGGTCCTCCTCCCATTACCATCCGAACCGGGCGATGATCGTTTCCAGCAGCTTCGCGGCGCCGAGATTCCAGCGATTCCGTGTCGTCCGCGGCAGCTCGGCTTTCATGAAGTTGTTGTACAGCCGGTTGTCGAGCAGGTTCGTCCGGTTCGGGTCCGCCGCCGCCCAGACGACCGGATGCGGACGGGTGACCCGGATCTCGGTCCTGGCGCTGTCGCTGTCCCAGACATGCGTCGAGACCGACCCGTCGGCGAACTGCAGCAAGACGGCGATGGGGCCGGTATAGGCGCCGGTGCGGGACAGGGTGACGACCGATTCATATTGCCGCGATCCGTTCGATTCCGAAGGCGCAGTCCGGACCGATTCGATCGCCACGTCGGCCGCCTCTCCACCGTACACGAACGCGCCGAAGTAGTCGTCCCAGTCGGTGCCGGTCACTTTTTCGACGATGCGCTGGAAGTCGCGGGATGACGGGTGCTTGAACTTGTAGGTCTGGAAATACGTCCGCATGATGGCGCGCATTTTCCGTTCTCCCGCCCTCCGTTCGATGCCGAGCAGCACCAGTTTCGCCCGGAGATAGACGTTCTCGGCGTAATGCTCGTGGCTGCGGTATTTCCAGGAGAGCTGGTCCAGCGGCGCCGGATCGGTCAGGTATACCGCCTCGACCGGCAAGTTTGACGAGATGCCGTAGATGGCGTCCATCACCTTGTCCTCGGCGTAGGAGGTGAACCCTTCGTCCAGCCAGGCTTCTTCGAACTCGTTCGTGGCGACCATGCCGTACCAGTATTGGTGGCCGACCTCGTGCACGACGGTCCGTTCCAGCTCGAAGCCCGGGTTTTCTTCCTCGGCGGACGCCGCGGTGATCAGCGTCGGATATTCCATGCCGCCCGCGCCGCCCGCGCCCTTCGGCGGCACGACGATGGACAGGGTGGAGTAGGGATAGGCGCCGTACCATTCCGCGTATTTCGCCAGGGACGATTTGGCGGCGTGCATGTAGCGCTCCCGCAGATGGGCGTGCAGCGGATCGAGGTACAGCTTGATCCGTACGCCGGGGATGCCTTTCGCGGAATACGATTCCTCGCTGTAGATGAAATCCGGCGAAGCCGCCCAGGCGAAATCGTGCACGTCGTCGGCGTAATAATGGTACGTTTTCATGCCGTTTTCGATCTTCGGCGTCTCCGCGAGGAACCCGGTGGCCGCCGTCTTGTAGTTCTCCGGCACGCGGATCTTGACGCTGAAAATGCCGAAGTCGCTGTAGAACTCGGAATTGCCGTGATACTGGTGCGCGTTCCAGCCTTCCTGCTTCCGGCCGCGCGTCCCCTTCGTCTCGTAGACGGCGATCTTCGGAAACCATTGGCCGGCCATGACGAAATCGCCGGCATAGCCCATGCGGGCGAACACGCGCGGCAGCTTCACGTCGAACTGCATGCGCAGCGTCACGCTGCCGCCGGGCGGCACCGGCTGCGACAGGCGCAGTCTTGCCAGCGTCCGGTCGTTCGGGTTGCCGTCGTCCGGGCTGACGTACTGCAGCCGGGGCAGCAGGTTCTCGCCGTCCTCGGCGATGATGGAGCGGAGCGTGATGCCGCCGACGCTCTCCGGCACCGCCCGGTCGTTCCGGAGCCGGCCGCCGGACTCGCGCATGAACGTGGTCTGCGGGCTCTCGAAGGCGTTCGGATACAGGTGAAAATAAAGTTCGGATACCGTTTTCGCGCCGGGGTTGGTCCATGTGACGGTCTGCTCGCCATGCAGCGTCTTCGCCTCGGCGTCCAGCCGGACGTCGATGTGATACTCGACGACGCGCCTCGCGAGCGCGGCCGGCTTCGGTCTCTGCACCGTCTCCGGAGCGGAAGCCGAAGGCGGCGCGGCCGCTGCCCCGGGAGCCGGCTTCGCAGTCTTGGGATCGCCGGATGAGATGGCCGACGCGTACGTATATTGGGAGAGCCAGGCGGTGCGGAACTCTTGTCCGAACAAAGCGAGCGCGAGCACGGCAGCCGCCGCGATCAGGGCGATTCGGGTGCGGGCGTTGAGCTGCATGGACCGATTACCTCCCGTTGACAAGCATCTACGGCATGTATATGTTGGCTACGGGCGGATTATTAGCTAAAATGATTGACAAACCCAGCAAGGAAGGCGGGGACATTTTTCGTGGAACAGCAAGACAGCGGTTCGCAGAAGAAGCGCACGCTGGCGTTCAATGTCGTCAGCACGCAGACGCATAAAGGATTCGGCGCGGGGAGCATCAATCTGAACGATGTGTCCTCCGTCATCATCGACGGCGGCGAAGCCTATATCGACATCGGCGCCATGCATGCGAAGAGCAGGGTGGAACGCGGCATCAAGTTCAGCCCGAACAAGGAAGATGTGCCGAACGGCCGGAAGGTGTGGGTCGTCTGGGTCGCGGTCGACCGGAGCGGTGAGGGAGCGTACTACGCGGGCGCGACCGCCTGCGAGATGCTGATCGATTCGGAAGCGCGGCGCGGGTGGAAGATTCTTGCCGACCACGTGAACCGGCTGGATTACGCGATCAAGCGCAGGTTCATGCTGGACGAATTGCCGGCGGAGGAGAAAAAGGCGCTGAAAGACCTGCTGATCCGCCACAACGCGGAATGGTGGGAGCGTTCGCCGGAGGAGCTCAAGCAGGCGCTGGATGTGTGACTGGCAGCGGTGTCGTTTCGGACAGGGTGCATTATTGCACGATATTGAAAGGAGGCCGACCGGGGCAACAGTTCCCGGTCGGCCTCTTCTTATTTGTCCTTCTCGAACAGCACGATCAGTGACGGCAGCAGGAATCCCCGGATGAGGAACGTGTCGAGCAGAATGCCCACGGCGGTAATGAAGCCGAAGACGGAAAGCACCTGCACCGGCTGCGTCATCAGGACGGCGAATGTCGCCGCCAGAATGAGGCCGGCCGAGGAGATGACGCCGCCGGTCTTCGCAACGGCGATTTCCACCGCCTTCCGCACCGGATGGCGCCGCCGTTCCTCCTGGAACCGCGACACGAGGATGATGTTGTAGTCGATCCCGAGCGCCACCAGGAAGACGAAGGCGTACACCGGGATCCGCGTGCTGTACGTGTCGATGCCGAACAAGAGGTCGGTCAGGAACAGGCCGAGCCCGAGCGCGGACACGTACGAGATCAGGATCGTCGCCATCATGTAGAGCGGCATCTTCACCGAGCGCGTCAGGTAGATGAGCAGCGCCAGGATGAGCACCGTCTCGAGGATGACGATGCGGACGATATCGGTGCGGTTCACGGCGCGGTCGTCGATGCTGGAGGCCGTCTCTCCGGCGAAATACGCGCTGCCTTCGATGCCGCTCTCCGCCAGCAGATGGTCGGCGTCCGCGATCAGGGTTTCGAGCGCGTCCATCGTCTCTTCCGCGTACGGGTTCTCGCCGTACGTCAGGCTGAACTGCGCGATGCGGCCCTCCTCCGCGGCGCCGTTCTCGCGCACCTGGCTGACGAGCGGCTGCGCTTCGAGGGAGGCGGCGAACCGCTCCTTCTGTTCGTCGGTGAGCGGCTGCTCCGCTTCGACGATGACGGTCGTCTCCGCCACGAGCCCGCTTTCGAATTTATCCGCCACGATCTCATACCCCGCGCGGGAAGGCATGTCCGACGGGAACGACTTCATCAGATCGTATTCGTAGCGGATGTTCAGCACGCCCAGAGCCGACGCGATCAGCAGGACGCCGGCGGCGATCGCGGTGGCGGCCGGCTTCTTCGCCGTCAGGCGTCCCGCACGGCTCCACAGCGAGGAATCCGAATGGTCCGGATCGCCGACCTTCGGAATGAGCGGCCAGAACGATTTGCGGCCGAACAGCGTGAACAGCGCCGGCACGAGCGTTACGGACGCGATCATAATGATCGCCATCGTCGTGCCGAAGATCGGCGCGAAAATTTCGATAGTCGCCGTATTCGGCGAAGAACAGCATCAGCATTGCGGCGAGCACGGTGCCGCCCGCGAAGAATACCGGCACCCCGGTTCCCCGCATGGCGTGCTTCATCGCCTCGTACTTGTTCTCATGATGCTTGAGCTCGTCGCGATAGCGCGAGAACACGAACAGCGAGTAGTCGGTGACCGCCGCGAACAGCAGGATCGTCATGATCGACAGCGACTGGTTGCTCATGACAAGGCCCGCGGCGCCCATCAGGCCCAATGTCTGGTTCACCGCTTCATATACGAAGGCGGAGGCCAGCAGCGGGATAAGGGCGAGCAGCGGCGACCGGTAAATGACGACCAGCAGGACGAGAATGAGTCCCACGGTGGACAGGATCAAGACGACATCGGCGCGCGAGAACAGATTGAGGCTGTCCACCGCAATGCCCGCGGGGCCGGTGACGTAAAATTCCATGCCGGCAGCCGGCTCGGCCAGACTTTCCAGATGTTCCAGCGCGGTGCGCAGTTCCTTCGTCTCCATCGAGGATTCGAAAATGATCGGAACGATGACGGTGCTGCCGTCCTCCGACCGGAAGGATTGCACGGCCTGCGGCGGGAGCGACGGGAGCGGAACGATCGACTTCAGACCTTCCGTCTCCGGCGCCTGCTCGAAGAACGGCTTCAGCGCCTCCAGGTCGGCTTCGCCTTCTTTCGCATGGAACACCAGAATGGCGGGCAGCCCGTCGGACGATTCGAAGTATTGGTCCAGCTTGTTCTGAGCGATGACGGATTGCGCGTCTTCCGGGAGCGAGTCGATGCTCGTCACCTCGTATTCCTTGGCGCTCGGCGCCAGCCCGCCGAGCAGCAGCGTGACGGCAAGCCACACGCCGAGCGTAATCCGCATCCCCCTCTTCGTGGACACGAAGTCCGTTATGCGAAGCAGCAACGATTTCATGTACGGGTCCTCCTGTTTCCGTAATCGTGACTTGCTTAAAGTGACACTTGTGTCACTTTCGGCAAAAAAAGAATGCAAAGCGCAACTTCGCTTGCCATTCTCTTATTATGGCCTTGTGCAGCATCGCTGTCAATCAGGCCATGATGCCGTGCCGGATGATGTCCTCGATGGCCGCCACCCATTCCTCATACGGAATGCCCGAATGATTGGGGATCATGATGGACTGAAAAATGAAGCCGAGCACCAGCCCGTCGGGCAGATGGGAACGCAGTTTTCCTTCCCGCCGTCCCTGCCCGACGAACGAGCCGAGGCGCGCGTACATGTCCAGATGAAGCTGGTCCAGCCGCGCAAGGTTCGCCTTCACTTTCGCTTTTCCGGACCTCGGAATCTGCTGGACGCTGCTGATCAGCTGGTGGATCGTCCTCCGCTTGAAGATGAGATCGAGCAGATACCGGAACCGGGATTCAAAGTCCGGACAGTTGTCGATCTCCCGCAATTCGGCCAGAAAACGGTCCATCTCGTGGATCATGAAATCGGAGATGAGCTCGTCCTTGTTGTCGTAGTACTTGTACAGCGCGCCTCTCGAGACTTGCAGACGTTCGGCCAGGATGCTGAAGGTGAAGCCTTCGTAGCCCTGCGCGAGCAGCACGTGCCCGGTTTCCCGGAACAGGTCGTCGGTCGTAAACTTGCGTTCCCTAGCGATGACAATCACCTCATTGTAGAGGTAAATTCGACAAGCTCCGGCGTATTCCTCCTTCCGGGCTATCCGAGCCACCAACGCTTCAGATCTTCCCACCAGGAGCGGCGGATTTCCTGGTCGGCCCGGGCGGAGTCCGGCTCTTCTTCGCCTGCTGCGTCATGCGCGTCGCAATACTCGACCGGCTCGGTGCCCGCGATGAACGTCTCCGGACGCCGCTGCGGACACGTCTCGCCCGCAAGTTTGCCGGTTTCGGGATCGATGTACACTGTCACGACGCCGTCCGGCATCGGGAACATCTTCGGCGGCACGCCGGCGAGCGCCCGCTCGATGAAGTCCGCAAAGATCGGCGCCGCACGGTGCGCCTCGGCCTGCGTGATCGTGCGCGCCTTGTCGTAGCCGACCCAGACGGCTGCCGACAGCTCCGGCGTGTAGCCGACGAGCCAGGCGTCGTAGGGAGTCGTGCCGGTCTTGCCGGCCACCGGGCGCTTGATGGCGGCCGACACGCGATGCGCCGTGCCGCCCGGCTCGAACACGCTCTCGAGCAGCCGCGTCATGACGTACGCATGCGCGGGCGACGCCGCCTGCACCGCCGACGGCTTCGCCTCATACAGCACGCGTCCCGAGCGATCCTCGATGCGCAGGATCGCGACCGGCTCGTGCCGGACGCCGCCGGCGGCCAGCGCGCCGAACGCGGACGCCATCTCGAACGGGCTGACGGGGAACGTGCCGAGCGCCAGCGAAGGCACCGGCTGCATCGGGCTGTCGATGCCGAAGCGGCGGGCCGTCGCCACGACGTTCTCCGGCCCGACCGCCATAATCGTGTGGACGGCATAGATATTGTCCGAACTTGCGATCGCCGTCCGCATGTCGATCTCGTCCATGACATAATGATCGTTATGGTTGCGCGGCTCGTACGTCTTGCGGCCTTCGTCGTACGTGAAGACGGTCGGTTCGCTCCGGAAGCGGGTGACCGGGGTCATGCCGTTCTCGAGCGCCGTCAGGTAGACGAACGGCTTGAAGGAGGACCCCGGCTGGCGCGTCGTCGCGAAGACGCGGTTGTATTGGTTCGTGTTGTAGTCGCGGCCGCCGACCATCGCCTTGATATGGCCGTTTCGCGGATCGATCGCGATGAGCGCCGCCTGCTGTTCGGAGCCCGCCGGAATGCCGTTCTTCACCGCTTCTTCGGCGGCTGCCTGGATGTCGGGGTCGAGCGTCGTGTAGATGCGGACGCCGCCTTCGGCAATCAGCCGCTCGTCGATGCCGAGCTGTTCGACGGCGACCATCCGGACGTAATCGCGGAAATACGGCGCGTATCCGTCGTCCGCATCCGATTCGAGCGGACGGAAGTTCAGCGGCTCGCGGAACGCGGCGTCGGCTTCCTCCCGCGTGATGACGCCCTGTTCCACCATGGCGTTCAGCACGAGGCGCTGCCGGTCCTTCGCGTTCTTCATGTCCCGGTAAGGCGAGTAATACCGCGGCCCCTTGGGCACGCCGGCCAGCATGGCGCTCTCCGCGAGCGACAGTTCGGAAGCGTGCTTGCCGAAGTAGCGCTCCGCGGCGGCTTCGACGCCGTAGGCGCCGTGGCCGTAGTAGATCTGGTTCAGATACATCGTCAAAATTTCCGTCTTGTCGTATTTCATTTCAAGCTGCGCCGCGTAAACGGCTTCCTGCAGTTTCCGGGACCAGGTCCGCTCGTGGGACAGCCAGAGGTTGCGCGCCAGCTGCTGCGTCAGCGTGCTCGCGCCCTGCTTCGCCGACAGGCTGCGCAGGTTGACGAGGGCCGCGCGGGCAAGTCCGCGCAGATCGATGCCGTGATGCTCGAAGAAGCGGCGGTCTTCGATGGCGAGCGTCGCCTGCACGAGGTACGGCGAAATTTCCGACAGTTCGACGGAATGCCGGTATCCGCCGGCGTGAAGTGTGTCGATGACGCCTCCCCGGCTGTCGTAGATATACGAAGTCTGGCTGATGAACGCGGCGGGCAGCGACTGCGTGCTCAGCCAGATCCAGCCGGCGATCAGCCCGCCGGCGGCGAGCAGCAGGAGGAAGGCGAAGACCGCGGCCCAGACGCGGAGGCGGGCACGCCGGATCACGCGCCGCTCGGCCCGGAGCAGCCGTTTCTTCTGTTTCTCGCGCTCTTCCGCGGTCTGCGGGCGGTTGTTCGACTGATCCGCCATGTTCGCCACCGTCCTTTCCGCTCGCAATCTTTCATGTTCCTTAGTATGGAAATCGAAAGACGGCGTTATTCATGCGGGTTTGGAGGCGGTCGGCATTCCCGGAAGAAAAAACATTTGAAGCGGGGCGGGGAGCATGTTGCTTTTTCCCATTGAAACTCTATAATACAGGTTGAAATCCTACAGGAAGAAGGGATCGTCCTCGTGACGGAGATATGGTTTACGGAGAAACAGACTGACCATTACGGCATCACGATGAAGCTGAAGGAAACGTATGTCCGCGAACAGACGGACTTCCAGGATCTCGCCATGGTGGAGACCGAGGAATGGGGCACGATGCTGCTCCTCGACGGCATGGTGATGACCACGGACAAAGACGAGTTCGTGTACCACGAAATGGTGGCGCACCCGGCGCTGTTCACGCATCCGAATCCGGAGCATGTGCTGGTGGTCGGCGGAGGCGACGGCGGCGTCATCCGCGAAATTCTGAAACATCCGAAAGTGAAGCGGGCCGTTCTGGTCGACATTGACGGCAAGGTAATCGAGTATTCGAAGCGTTACCTGCCGCAAATCGCGTCCGGGCTGGACGATCCCCGCGTCGAGGTGATCGTGAACGACGGATTCATGCACATCCACGATCACAAGAACACGTACGACGTCATCATGGTCGATTCGACCGAGCCGGTCGGGCCGGCGGTGCAGCTCTTCACGCGCGGGTTCTACCAGGGCATCTACGACGCGCTGAAGGAAGACGGCATGTTCGTCGCGCAGACGGACAATCCGTGGTTCAAGGCGGATCTCATCCGCAACGTGAACCGCGACGTCAAGGCGGTGTTCCCGATCGTGCGCACCTACTGGGCGAACGTGCCGACCTATCCGAGCGGGCTGTGGACGTTCACGCTGGGCAGCAAGAAATACGACCCGCTTGAGGTGGACGAATCGGCGATTCCCGAGATCGATACGAAATATTACTCGCCCCGGCTGCACAAGGCGGCGTTCGTGCTGCCGAAGTTCGTCGAGGATCTGGTGAAATAAGCGAAATGCGAGCGTTCGGACGGCCGTCCCGCTTCGGGGCGGCGTTCTTGATGGAAAGGGGAAAACCGGTGTGAAGCTGGATCAAAAATATTCCGGCAACGTGTTCATTCTGAGCTCCGAAGATTACGAGGCGGCGAAGGCGGTCATCTATGGCATGCCGATGGACTTCACCGTCTCGTTCCGTCCGGGCTCGCGCTTCGGCCCGCCGCGCATCCGCGAGGCGTCGGTCGGGCTGGAGGAGTACAGCCCGTATCTGGACCGCAGCCTCGAAGACATCGTCTATTTCGACGCGGGGGATCTGCTGCTGCCGTTCGGCAACGCGGCGCGCAGCCTGGAGATGATCGGCGAATTCGTGAGGGGCGTGCTGGCGGACGGCAAGCTGCCGGTCGGCCTCGGCGGCGAGCACCTTGTCTCGTGGCCGATCATCCGCGAAGTGTACGCGAAGTATCCGGATCTTGCGGTCATCCATATCGACGCGCACGCGGACCTGCGCGAGCAGTACGAAGGCGAGCCGCTGTCACACTCGACGCCGATCCGTAAAACGGCGGAGCTCATCGGCGGGAAGAACGTGTACCAGTTCGGCATCCGCTCCGGCTCGCGCGAGGAGTGGGCGTACGGACGGGAGAACGTGAACTTCCATCCGTTCGAAGTGCTGGAGCCGCTGAAGCGCGCGCTGCCCGAGCTGGCGGGCCGTCCCGTGTACGTGACGATCGACATCGACGTGCTCGATCCGTCCTGCGCGCCCGGCACCGGCACGGCCGAAGCGGGCGGCATCACGTCGAAGGAGCTGCTGGATGCCGTGCATGCGATCGCGCGCTCCGACGCGCGGGTCGTCGGCTGCGACCTGGTGGAAGTGGCGCCCGCCTACGATCCGACGGAGCAGACGCAAATCGCCGCTTCGAAGATCGTGCGGGAGATGCTGCTCGGTTTCGTGAAATAAGCACGGCAGAAGATCGATATCGGCTCATGCGGGCCCCGGAGGAAGATATTCCTCCGGGGTTTGAACATTCCACAATTTGACGCAAAAGTGATAGAATATTGAACTACAATCGATTACATGTTATTCGCGGTGCGGACAGATCATAAGGAGGGATCGCCGTGTCGCTGTTCAGCGGGTTGTTCGGCAACTATACCGAGGTTTCACCCCGGGAACTGCAGCAGCAGTACGGCGCATACCTGATGCCCGGGGAGACCGTCCAGACCGGGTTCCGGCTGGTACGCGACACGTTCATCTTGACGGACAAGCGGCTCATCCTGTTCGACCATCAAGGCGTGACCGGGAAGAAGACGCGCGTCGTCTCCATCGACCTGGATTCGATCTACGATGTCACGATGGAAACGGCCGGCACCGGGTTCGACGACAGCGAGCTGACGATCCATTACATCACCTCTCCGTATTACAAAGCGAACAACTTGCAGACGGCAAGCTACCGGTTCGAGTTCAGCAAAAAATTCAATATTCAGCCGTTCTATGTGGCACTGGTGTCGCTGGCTTACGAGAACAAGCAACGGATCAACGGTTGAACCAGGAGTCATCCGGCTCTGCCGCGGCGACGCGGGCAGGGTCTTTTTCATCAAAAAAAATTGAACTCCGGGGAAAAATTTAATTTGACTAAACCAATCGGAAATCGTAAGCTTAATACGGTCGAAAATTCGACAATTTTCAACAAAAGGGGTAACCACACCATGAAAAAGCTGTACTTCACTTTGGCCGTCGTGCTGCTGTTCAGCGTATTGGCTGCAGCCTGCTCTTCCGGCAAGTCCGGCGGAGATGACGACAAGAAAGTGCTCCGCGCAGGCTCGACGGGCCAGTCGTTCCCGAACAGCTACAAGGACGGGGACAAGCTGGTCGGTTTCGACGTCGAAGTCCTCGAAACCATTGCCGCCAATCTCGGCTATACGGTAGAATGGGTTAACACCGATTTCTCCGGCCTGATGGGCCAGCTCGAGACCGGCAAGATCGACACGGTCGCCAACGTCGTGGCGGTGACGGAGGAGCGGAAGCAGAAGTTTGACTTCACCGTGCCTTACTCGTACGCCGGCGTGGCGATCGTGACGCACGTGGACAACACGGACATCAACACGCTGGAGGACCTGAAGGGCAAGACGGTCGCCGGCGTGCTCGGTTCGCAGAATGTGAAGAACCTGCAGAACTACGATCCCGAGATCAATGTCCGGACGTACGAGAACCGCGACGGCGCGCAGAACGATGTCCTGAACAAGCGCGTCGACGGCTATGTGCAATCCAAGGCGAATCTGATCGCCGAGATCAACAAGAACAACCTGCCGCTCAAGTTCGTCGGCGAACCGTTCCACTATGAGGATGTCGCGTTCCCGTTCGTGAAGAGCGAGAAGAACCAGAAGCTGATCGAGCAGTTCAACGCCGAAATCGAGAAGCTTCGGGAGGACGGCACGCTGAAGAAGCTCTCCGAGAAGTATTTCTACGGTGAGGACGTCACGACGAAGAGCGAGTAATCTGAACCGCGCGAAAGCGCATGGGAGCGGGCGATAGACGTGAATTTCGATCCATCCTACATCATTGAAATATTGCCGAGGATCATTCAGTACATCCCGATCACGCTGCTCATGGCGGTGCTCGCCATGATTCTGGCGATCGCGGTCGGGCTGGTGCTGGCTCTCGCCCGCAACAGCAGGAACCGGCTGCTCAGTTCGGGAGCGGCCGTCTATATTTCTTTCTTCCGCGCCATTCCGATGCTGGTGCAGCTGTTCCTGATCTACTACGGCCTGCCGCAGCTGTTCCCGGTATTCACCAAAATGGATGCCGTAACGGCGGCCGTTATCGGATTCGGATTCAAGCAGGCGGCGTTTCTGGCCGAGATTTTCCGGGCGGCGTTCCTCTCGGTGGACAAAGGGCAGATGGAAGCATGCATCACCGGCGGCATGACGAAGCTTCAGGCGTACCGGCGGATCATTCTGCCCCAGGCGGCGCGCAACGCGCTGCCCGGCACCGGCAACATTTTCATCAGCCTGATCAAAGAGACGTCCCTGGCGTTCACGCTCGGGGTGGTCGAGATTTTCGCCGAAGCGAAGATGCAGGCCGCCGAATCGTTCCGGTTCTTCGAAGCCTATCTGGCGGTCGCCTTGATCTACTGGCTGCTGATCATCGTCTATACGTATCTGCAGCAGAAGCTTGAGAACTATCTGGATCGCCCATATCGGACATGAAGGTTGATTGGCCATGATCAAAGTGACAAACCTCAAGAAACGATTCGGCGACCTCGTCGTGCTGAACGGCATCGACTTCGAGGTGAAGGACGGCGAAGTGCTGTCGATCATCGGTCCGTCCGGATCGGGGAAATCGACGCTCATCCGCTGCCTGAACTTCCTGGAGCGGCCGGAAGCCGGCGTGATCGAGATCGGCGGCGTGCGGGTTGACGCCGAGAAGTGCACGAACAAGGAAATCCGGCAGCTTCGCCTGCAGACCGCGATGGTCTTCCAGAATTACAATCTGTTCAAGAACAAGACCGCTCTGCAGAATGTGACGGAATCGCTCATCGTCGTGAAGAAGATGCCGAAGAAGCAGGCGGAGGAGCTCGGCATGGAGCTGCTCCGGCAGGTCGGCCTAGAAGACAAGCGGGACAACTATCCCGCCACGCTCTCCGGCGGCCAGCAGCAACGCGTCAGCATCGCCCGGGCGCTCGCGCTCAGGCCCCACGCCATCCTGCTGGACGAGCCGACGTCTTCCCTCGACCCGGAGCTCGTGTCGGAAGTGCTGCAGACGATCAAGAAGATTGCCGAGATGGATACGACGATGATCATCGTGACGCACGAGATGGATTTCGCCCGGGATGTGTCCGATCACGTCATTTTCATGGCGGACGGCAATATCGTGGAGCAGGGCCCGCCGGCCGAGCTGCTCGATAACCCGCGGAAAGAGCGGACGAAGCAGTTCCTGCGGACATTCCACGCGAACAGGAAGCGGTGACGATGGCGGCGGACAGTCTGACGTTGGCGTTCCTGGACAAGCTGTGGCGCATGCCTTTCTCCGGGGAGAGTCTGGAGAAAGCGAAGTACGGCATATTGGATTACATCGCATCCGCCTTCGCCGGGAGGGCGGATGCCGGCGTTATGAAGCTGATCCGGGCGGCGGACGAGGAAGGTGGCCGGTCGCTTGCGCCGGTGCTGTTCCACGGGCGCCGCGTCAATCGCGGGCAGTCGGCGCTCATCAACGGCTTCATGGGCCATGCGCTCGATTATGATGATGTGCATGCGGAGGTGCGCGGCCATCCGAGCACCGTCATTCTGCCGGCGCTCATCGCGCTCGGCGACCGCGGCGGCGACGGCCGGCGTTTCCTCGAAGCGTATATCGTCGGCGTTGAAGCGATGGCGCGCATCGCGCTGGCGCTGTCGAATGAACATTATGAGCGCGGGTTTCACAACACGGCGACGGCGGGCGCGTTGGCGGCGGCGATCGCCGGCGCGCATTATCTGGACTGGCCGGCGGAGCGGGCCGCGCTGGCGCTCGGCCTCGCCGCGACGCAGGCCGGCGGACTGCGCGTCCACTTCGGCACGGAGACGAAGCCGCTCCATGCCGGGCTGGCCGCGGCCGCAGGGATCCGGTCGCTGCTGCTCGCGGAAGCGGACGTGCAGGGAAGCCGCGCCAGCCTGGACGGCCGGCTCGGCTATTTCGCCGTGTTCGGCCAGGGCGAAGAGCGGGCGCGCGCCGAACTGCTGCGCGAGGACGCCGTCCCGCGGATCGTCAGCCCCGGCCTGTGGCACAAGCTGTACCCGTTCTGCTCTGCGGCGTATTTCGGCTGGCACGCGGCCGAGCAGCTCGGCCGGATTCCGCTCGACCGGATCGAAGCGATCGAGATCGCCTTCACCGGGCGGAGCGATGCGGCGCTCATCCATCAACGCCCCTTGAACGGCGAAGAGGGCCGCTTCAGCATCGAGTATATCGCCGCGCTGATCCTGAGCGGCCGGGGCATCCGCGCCGGCGACTTCCAGCGGGTGCCGATCGACGGCGAGATCCGGGCCTACATGGACCGGATGCGGCGCACGAACGTAATGGACGAGCCAACGGGCGTGAGGTACACGCGCATCACGGTAACGCTCACGGACGGCGGGACGGTGACCGCCGTCGGCGACCGCCCGAAGGGCTCCCCCGGCAATCCGGTCACGGAGGCGGAGCTTGAGCGCAAGTTCGAAGAAGTCGTGACCGGTCCGAACGCGGCGGCCATACGGGAACAGGTGCTGCGCCTGGATGAGGCGCGGGATGTGAGGCCTTTCATCGGTCTGCTCGGCGAAGGATGACGGACCGGTGCATAAGCGAAAGTCCCGGCACACCGGCCGGGACTTTCACACGGCTCCAACCTTGACGGGTTGGGGCTTTTCTTATGACTGCGAGAAATCGAAGGACAGGCGGTTGACTTGGTCAATCAGCCGTTGCAGGCCGGATGCGTCCGCGCTGTAAGGCCGGACATCGCCGCCGAGCCAAGCTTCGGCCTGTTCCCGCGTGACCGTCATGCTGTACGAGGCGCTGCCGTCCGGGTTCGTCTGATCGCCGATCGAAAGACTGATGCGGTCGACGTTGTCGATCAGGCTGAAGAGCAGAACGGCGTTGCGGCAGAATGTCTCGTAGGCGGCGTCTCCTGTCTCTGCCTGATCGGCAGCTGCATTCATTTGGTAACGGATGATCACGCCGTAAGGCGGTTCGGTTGTCTGCAGCTCGATGCCGTTCCAGTCCAAGCCTTCCGGTTCGGGCATGCCGTGGATGAGACCGCCGACTTTGCCGGCATGGCCCACGTACAACGTCTTGTTGTTCATCAACTCGGTCAGGTTGTAACCGGAATAGAACGTCTGCCGGTCGGTGTGCGGCACCGGCTGCGCCATCTTCGGGTTTGTCGAGCACGCCGCAATCAGGACGGCGATGGCCAGCATGTACCCGGCGATCACCCGGGCGGATGGTTTCCGGTACGCAAGAATGTTGCGAATTCTCGCCTTCACCTGGTTTTCGCCAAAAGCCGGAGAAGACCCGGCGCGAAGCCCGGAACTGCGGACGGCACACGACAACAATGCGGCAGCGTATGGCCGCTTGTGACGGCCGCCCGTCTTGTCCAATACCTTCTCGTCGCAGGACATTTCCATATCTTTGCTCATCAGCGCATAAGACAGCCAGATCAGCGGATTGAACCAGTGGATGATTACCATGATATAGGCCAGCGGTTTGATCACATAATCCCGCCGGTCGATATGGGTCTGCTCATGCAGAAGGACGTACGTCAGCTCCTGTTCGCTCAGGCCTGTCGGAACGTAGATTTTCGCCTTGAGCAGGCCGAAGACGAACGGCGTGTCAATCCGGTCTGACTCGTAAATATGATCGCGGATGCGGACGGCTGTCCGAATGCTGTTTCGAACGTTCCAATAGTTCACGGCGCTTCTGGCCAGGAGAACGATGACGCCGATGATCCAGATGATGCCGCCGAGCCGGATGAGCATGTCCAGCATGTCCACGCCCGGCACTTTCGCGGCGGGCATCATCGTCTCCGCCATGCGCTCGATCCCCCGCATGCCGGCATCCATCGCTGTCGTTTTCAGTTCAGGGGACACGAAGGTCATGAAGCCCGAATCTTCCGCGGCGAGAGGCTCAATCGGCCGCATGATGCTAAGCGGCGACGCAAGACGAACCGGTATGACGAGCCGGACGGCAACGGCAATCCACAGCAGATAGGACAGCACGGCGGGAGCGCGCCGCAGCGCCAGTCTTGCCGCGATCACCACGAGCGCCGTGAACCCGGCGGCAATGCTCATATTGACAACGGTGAAAAACAGGTTCGTCACTCCGCCGCCTCCTCAATGATCCGTTTCAACGCCTCGGCTTCCTGCCGGGTCAGTTTCTTGCCGCCGAGGAAAGCAGTCAGAAACTGCGGGAGCGATCCATCGAAAGTTTTGTCGACGACCGCCCGGCTCTCGTATTGCTGCACATCGGCTTTCTTCACAAGGGCTGTGACCGTCGCATTCTCATTTTTCAGAATCCCTCTGCTGCACAGCTTTCGCAGCACGGTATAAGTCGTCGATTTCTTCCAACCGAGCTGCTCCCGGCTCAATCTCACCAGATCCGTCGAATTGATCGGTTCGTGATCCCAGACCAGGCACGCAAACTTGTATTCGGCCTCAAACAATTTGGGCGGTTCCATCGCAGCCATCGCCTTTCTGCAGGTTTATCGTAATCGACCTAACGAAGAGTCTATCGCAATAAACCTGTTCTGTCAACGGTGCCCGCGCTAGTGGAACGCGAAAAAAAAGCCCCCGCATACGAGCATGCGTGCGGGAGTCGGTTGGCAGCGGAGCTGCGGCCGTCTTTGCGGCGCAACTCAACGCCTCGGCCGAAGGGCGAAGGGCAGGTACAGGATCACGCACATGACCAGCGCGACGCCTTCCAGCGACAGAATGTACCACGGCCAGGGGCCGAGCAGGTCGAGCAGCGACGGGTCGTCCGGCTTGCGGGCGATGAACATGTAGTTGCCGCCGGTTATGGCATTGACGATGCCGATGGGGATGAGCAGGATGTTGAGCCAGAGCATGGTGCGCCAGATGGAAGACCATGTCGGCCGGAAGCCGTACGCGGCGATCATGAACAGGCTGGAGACGATGATGCCGCCATGGGCGATGAAGAAATAGAAGAAGGTGAAGTGCGGATACCCCGACAGAATGGCGGCGGGCGTCAGCAGCGCCTGCAGCGCCCCGCCGATGCCGGCAAAGTAGTTGAATTCAAACAGGCGATAGCTTCGGGTCCAGAGCATGATGAAGGACAGGATCAGCGTCAGGCTGCACAGATGCAAGGGCAGGGTGTAGGCCGGATCCCACTGGTCGGCAACGAAATACCAGATATGGAGCGCAATGTCGAGCAGCAGCAGCATCGCGGCCAGCGCGTGGCGAATGACGTCCGCGAGACGCGGGCGCTCCCGCAGACCGCGCCAGCCGAGGGTGAATGCGCTTACCACCGCGATGATGACAAGAGACACCCAATGAGACGGAGAATAGAACGTGAAAGGAGCCGTTTCGGAGCCGAAAAAAGGCACCCGTTCCATACCGTCAACCCCCTTTTCGTTTTTTCTCTGTTTCGTTCACCATTTTTTCACAAATCAACCCGTTCTGGCAACATGTTTGTGCGCATGAAAAAGGGCCCGCCTGGAAGGCAAGCCCTTTTCCTTTCCAAATCCTATGAATTATATGAACCGGGACAGCGAGAAGGCGCCGAGATCGAACCGGGTCGAGCCGTTCAGCAGCAGATCCGCGGCGATCTCGCCGAGCGCGCTGGCGAATTTGAACCCGTGGCCGGACAAGCCGCCGATGACGAGCACGTTCGGATGCTGCGGATGACGGTCGATCACGAAATCTTCATCCGGCGTAAACTCGTACTTGCAGACGGAGCTTTGCAGCAGCGGCCCCGCCGCCCGCGGCATATACTTCTGCACGACCTGGCGCAGCGACTGCTCGTCCGTCTCGTAATGCCCGAACGGATGCAGCGGCTCGCCGGGCCGCCAGTCCCGGCCGCCGTCGTGCTTGCCGATCTTCAGGCCGCCGCCCAAGTCGGGGAAACCGTAAAACCCGCCTTCCGCGGTATGCAGCGTGAAGCCGGGAAACTCGCCGGCGCGGTATTCGGCCGATTCCGTCCCGAACCAGCCGACCGGGATGCGCAGCGGCCGCAAGGGGAAGCGGACGAACGGCTCCAATTGTTCGAACCATGCGCCGGCGCTGAGCAGCGCCTTCTCCGCGCGGAAGACGCCCTCGGCGGTCTCCGCGGCGACACCGGCCTGATCCGCCGTCACGCGCAGCACCGGCGTGTTCGTCACGAGCTTCGCGCCCGCCGCCTCCGCCAACCGACGATAAGCGGCGATCGCACGCTCGCTGAACAGATAGCCCGCTTCCGGCTCGTACATCCCGATGAAATGGTCGGGCAGGTCAAGTCCCGGCCATCTTCTGCGCATCTCGGCCCCATCGAGCATTTCCACGGAGACGCCGAACGCCCGGGCGTCATCCGGGCGGCTGCCGAAGCTGTAATGCTCCGGATCGGCGATGTTGATCACGCCGGAGCGGACGAGCAGCGTCGTCCCCGCAAGCTGCTCCAGCTCCCGCCACAGCTCGTCCGCCCGGAGCGCGAGAGAGATATAGGCGGAGCCTTTCTTGTACGCGTGGCGGATGAGCCGGGTCTCGCCGTGATGGCTGCCCTCCCGGTGGGGCGGGTCGAAGGCGTCGATCAACAGCACGCGCGCGCCGCGCCGGGCAAGATGATACCCGGCGCTCATGCCGGCCGAGCCCGCGCCGACCACCATGACGTCATAGATCGGCGCGCTCATCTGCCCGTCTCCCCGCTTTCCGGAAGCAGTTCCTTCTTGTAGAAGATCGTCGTATGCCCTTTGCCCAGATCCTTCTCCATGATCGGCACATACCCCCTGCGCACGTACATGTCGCCGAGCCACGGATGCTCCTTCGCGGTGCCGAGCGACACGGCCGGACTTTTCAGGGTGTCGCGGACCATCGTCTCCTCGCACCAGCTGAGCATCGCGGAGCCGATTCCTTTGCGTCCGAGGTCGGGATCGACCGCGAACCACCAGATGTGCGGCACGCCGAACGGCCCGGGCTGCGGCCCCCAGGGCATCCGCAGCGTCAACGTCGCGAGCGGCTTCCCGCTTTCTTCCATAATAAAGCACATGTGGTTGCGGATGTTGCTTTCCACCAGCGCCAGATCGGCGGTGGCGGCCGCGAAGTTGATGCCGAGCTCGCGGATCGGCTTGTAGGCCCGGAGCGTCAGATCGAGCAGCGCAGGAGCGTCCTCCTTGACGGCGAGCCGGTAAGTGAAGTCAGACATGCGGGGTCACCTTCATCTCTCGTTCATATGGGAAAAAATCAACGCATGAACCGTCACGCCAACGTTTCAAGCGCAAGTTCCGCCGCATGTGCGAACAGGGCGGCGCTGACCGGCAAGGCATCCTCGTTCAGCGTGAACTTCGGGTGGTGCCATTCCTCGGTTCCGCTTGTGCCCATCCAGATGAAACATCCGGGGACATGCTCCTGGTAGACGGAGAAGTCTTCTCCGGCGGTCGTCGGCCGCGCCTCGACCACCGTTAGGCCCAGCTCTTCGGCGGCCCGCGTCATCAGGGCGGCCATCGCCGGATCGTTGTTGACGAAGTGCTGGCCTTCCGTCCAGATCAGCTCGGCCGACGCGCCGTAACCGGCGGCTACGCCCTCCGCCACCCGGCGGATCTGTTCCGGGATGCGCCGGCGCACGTCGGCGTTGAAGGTGCGCACGGTTCCTTCCAGTTCGGCGCAATCCGGAATGACGTTCCACGTCGCGCCCGATTGGAACCGGCAGACGCTGATGACCGCGCTCTCCAGCGGGCTCACGTTCCGGCTGACGATGGTTTGCAGGGCGCCCACGATGGCGCTGGCGGCGACGATCGGATCGACGGCGGCGTCCGGGATCGCGCCGTGGCCGCCCTTGCCCGTCACCCGGATCTCGAAGCGGTCGACGCTGGCCATCAGCGCGCCCGTCCGGATGCCGACGGTCCCGACCGGCAGCTCCGGCTTGTTGTGCATGCCGAGAATCGCGTCGACGCCTTCCAGCACGCCGGCCCGGATCATCGCGCGGGCCCCTGCCGCGATCTCTTCGGCCGGCTGGAAAAGCATGCGCACGCGGCCTTTCAATCGATCCCGCCGCTTGTGAAGCAGCAGCGCCGCGCCGATCATCGAAGCGGTATGGAAATCGTGGCCGCACGCATGCATCTTGCCCGGCTCGCACGACGCGAAGGGCAGGCCGGTCTCTTCCGTGACGGGCAGCGCGTCGATGTCGGCGCGCAGGGCGACCGTCGGACCGGGGGATGCGCCTTCGATGTCGACGACCAGGCCGGTCTTGAGGCCGAACGTCTGCACGCTCAGGCCGGCTTCCTCCAGCCAGCCGCGGATGCGCCGGGTCGTCTCGAATTCTTCCAGCGACAGTTCCGGATGCATGTGCAGTTCGCGTCGGATGGCGACAAGATGCGGCGCGAGCGCTCCGGCCGAATCTTGCAAAGCTTGAAGCGGCATATCGACCATCCTCCTTTTATAGAATAGGTTGTCATTTCAGTCTTCCCTGAGCCACGGCGACTGTTCCGCACGGGCCAGCACCCGGTCCACGATCTGCGGCGCCGATCCGAGGTAGGCGGCAGGGTCGAGCAGCTCTTCCAGCGTCTTCTCGTCCAGCGCTTCGGCCACCCGCTTGTCCGCCAGCAGCACGTCCTTGAACGGCGTGTTTTCCTCCACCGCCTTCATGGACAGCTCATAGATGACATGGTGCGCGGTCTGCTTGCCGAGGCGGTCTGCCAGCGCGAACATGACGCGCTCGGACAGCAGCAGTCCGCCGAGCCGATCGAGGTTGCGCCGCATGTTTTCGGGCTTGACGACGAGCCCTTCGAGCACCGCCTTCGTCGAGGAGAGCTGGGCGGAGAGGTAGATGCACGTCTCCGGCAGCGCGATCCATTCGCCCCGCCAAGACATCGCGTCCCGCTCGTGCTCGACGATCATTGCCTCTTGTACGAGCGCGACGTTGTAGCGGACCGGCTTCGCCAGGCTGGCGATGCCTTCGAGCGCCGCGGGATTGCGCTTGTGCGGCATCGTGGAGGAACCGATCTTGCCCGAGGTGAACGGCTCTTCCAGCTCGTCGATCTCGGTGCGCATCAGGTTGTAGAATTCGTTCCCCAGCTTGCCGAGCGTGGCGCTGATCATGCCGAGGATGCCGATGTATTCCGCCTGCCGGTCGCGGGAGGAGTGCCAGCAGATGTCGGGCGCGTGAAGCCCAAGCTTGCGGAGCGCGAGCGCCTCCACTTCGGGGCCGAGCGGACCGAACGCCGCGTACGTGCCGACCGCGCCGCCGATGACGCCGGTGAACACGCGCGCTTCCGCTTCCTTCAGCCGGTCGAGATGCCGGAGCACTTCGCTCAGCACGACGGCGATCTTGAAGCCGAACGTCGTCGGCAGCCCCTGCATGCCATGCGACCGGCCGGCGATCGGCGTGTCACGGTATTCGCGGGCGAGCCGGGCGAGCTGCCGGGCGACGGCGGAGAGATCGCGCACGATGATCGCGTGGGCTTCCTTCAATTGAAGCATCATGCCGGTGTCGACGATGTCCTGCGTCGTGGCGCCGAAATGAACGTACTCCCCGGCCTCCGGCCCGCAGAGCGCCTGCAGCGCCCGGATCGTCGGCATCAGGGAGTGCTTCGCCTTCAGCACTTCGTCCGCGATCGCCTGCAGGTCGAGCAGTTCGACCCTGGCCTTCTCGGCGATGACCTTCGCCGCATCCGCGGGAATCAGTCCGAGTTCCGCCTCGGCGAGCGCGAGCGCCGCCTCGACGTCGAGATGTTTCTGCAGCCGGTTCTCGTCCGACCAGACGGCGCGCATCTCGGGCGTGCCGAACACATTGCGAAGCATGACCATGTCAATGACGTGTGAGGACATGTTGGTTCCCTTCTTTGCTGATTGGTGTGGGTTTCGTCGCCAAAATCCGACTTAATCACTTGGTTATTGCTTATTGTACTACTAGCATTCCCGGCGGTCAATGGATATCCGCTCCCAGCTCTTGCGCAGCCGGCGGCAGGCACAGTATAATGGTGGAAATCTGTTAGCGACGATGACCGGGAGAGTACTCCGCTGATCAAGCCCCATGCAGCGAGCCGGGACGGTGGAAGCCGGCGGGTCCCAGCGGAGGAAGCGCACCCGCGAGTTGGTTCCCTGAACCGCTGACGCCGGATGACGTCGGCGCGCGTAGGGGAACCCGGCAGAACGCCGTTATCGCTTCAAGGGGAAGATGCCCGTCCCGATCTCAAGCACGATGGCGTGCGGAGACGGGAACGATGAGGCGCGTCTTCCAGAAGAGTGGCACCGCGGATAAACCTCCGTCTCTTTCATGGGACGGGGGTTTTGTGATGATCGGGCTTCTTGAGCTTTGCGCGGAGGTGCAAGACATGGTACTGGCTGCGATTCCGGCTGAGGGACTGCCCGTGAAGATCGCGCTCGAAAGCCGGCAGGACGGCGGCGAGACCGCGCGGTCGGTGCTCGACGGCAGGCTCTACGCCAAGGCCGGCGCGCTGTATCTCCGTTATGCGGAAGAGGACGGCCGGATCCGCTCGACGCTGCGCTGGGACGGCCGGACGCTGCGGCTTGTTCGCACGGGGGACGTCGAGAGCGCCCAGACGTTCGAGCCGGGCGTTGAGACCGGAGGCTATTACCGGACGCCGCTCGTCCGGTTTGATCTCCGAACGAGGACGCGCCGGCTGCGCGTCGAGGCGGACGGCCGCAGCTTTCCGATGGTGTGGAGCTGGGCTTACCGGCTGGAAGCGGGGGGCGCCGATGCCGGAGAATTCGTCATCAACCTAACGATACGGGAGGCAGATGAATCATGAGTGATCATGTATTGGAACGCATCCATCAGCGGGTGAAAGACGCCATCGCGGATGCGGCGGTCGCCGCCGGGATCGCGGCGCGCGACGAGCTGCCGGCATTCGTCGTGGAGGTGCCGAAGGACAAGGCGCACGGTGATCTTGCGACGAACGCGGCGATGCAACTCACGAGGCTGGCGAAGCGGAATCCGCGCCAGATCGCGGAAGCGATTCTGGAACATCTCGACCGGGGCGCCGCCATGATCGAATCCGCCGAGATCGCGGGGCCCGGGTTCATCAATTTCCGCCTGGACAAAAGCTATCTCTACCCGGTCATCGGCGAAGTGCTCCGGGCGGGCGAATCTTACGGCCGGGTGAATATCGGCCGCGGGCAGAAGGTGCAGGTCGAATTCGTCAGCGCGAACCCGACCGGTTCGCTTCATCTCGGCCACGCGCGCGGCGCGGCGGTCGGCGACGCGCTGTGCAACGTGCTGGACTTCGCGGGCTATGACGTGACGCGCGAGTATTACATCAACGACGCGGGCGCGCAGGTCACGAACCTCGCGAAATCGATCGAGGCGCGCTACCGCCAGCAGCTCGGCCTCGAAGCGGAGATGCCCGAGGACGGCTACTACGGCGAGGACATCATCGGCTTCGCGAAGGAGCTGGCGGAGAAGGAAGGCGACCGGCTGCTCTCGCTGCCGGATGACGAGCGGCTGCGCTTCTTCCGCGAGTACGGCCTGACGCGCGAGCTGGACAAAATCCGGCGCGATCTGGAGCGGTTCCGCGTCAAGTTCGACAACTGGTTCAGCGAGACGTCGCTGTACGAGACCGGCCAGGTCGAGGCCGCGGTGGAGGCGCTGCGGGAGCGGGGCATGGTCTATGAGGAAGACGGCGCGGTCTGGCTCGAGTCGACCCGGTTCGGCGACGACAAGAACCGCGTCCTCGTCAAGCAGGACGGTTCCTACACCTACCTGACGCCGGACATCGCCTATCACCGGGACAAATTCCGCCGCGGATACGACCGGCTGATCAACATCTGGGGCGCCGACCACCACGGGTACATCCCGCGGATGAAGGCCGCGATGGCCGCCCTCGGACACGATCCGGACAGGCTGGTCGTCCTGATCGCCCAGATGGTCAGCCTGTATCAGAACGGCGAGAAGGTGAAAATGTCGAAGCGGACCGGCAAGGCGGTGACGATGGAAGATTTGATGGACGAGGTCGGCGTCGACGCGATCCGCTATTTCTTCACGATGCGCAGCATGGATTCGCATCTCGACTTCGACATGGATCTCGCCGTCTCCACGTCGAACGACAACCCGGTCTATTATGTGCAGTACGCCCATGCGCGGATATGCAGCATTTTCCGGCAGGCGGAGGAGCAGGGGATCGCCGTCGACCACGACAAGGCGGACCTGACACGGCTGACCGCCGAGGCGGAGTTTGAGCTGCTGCGCAAGCTGGGCGAGCTGCCGCAAGAAGTGGCGGATGCCGCGGAAGCCTATGCGCCCCACCGTCTCATCCGCTATGTGTATGAACTCGCTTCGCAGTTCCACAGCTACTACAAGGCGGAGCGCGTCATTACGGACGACGCGGCGCAGACCGGAGCAAGGCTTGCGCTGCTGGCCGCCGTCCGGACGGTCATCGCCAATGTGCTGCGGCTGATCGGCGTTTCGGCGCCGGAGCGGATGTAAGATTCAGCCGAGCCGGTCGGCGGCCGCCAGCATGCGCATCACGTCGATCTCGCCGGTCCGTTTCGGCGCCTTCGCGCCGCGCAGGGGATTCATCGAATTGCGCAGAATTTCCTTGATCTCGGCCGGCGAAAGTCCCGGCCGGTAGGCGAGCAGCAGGGCGATCGCGCCGGTGACGTGGGAGGTTGACATCGACGTGCCGCTCATCTCGTTGTATTTGCCCCGCAGCCAGGCGGAGATGATTTTGTCCCCCGGCGCATAGATGTCGACCAGACTGCCCCGGTTGCTGAACGGTGCGATTCTCCGCATCCGCGTCGTGGCGCCGACGGAGAGCGTCTGCGGGAACCGGGCGGGATAGTCGATCGCCTTGCGCTTCGCGTCGTTTCCGGAAGATGCGACGATGATGATGCCGGCGCGCCAGGCGTTCTGCACGGCGGCCAGCAGCGCGCGGCTGCGCGTCTTCATGCCGAAGCTCATGTTAATGATGTCCATCCGGTTGCGGATGCACCATTCGATGCCGAGAATGATGTCGGAGACGTAGGCCGAGCCGTTGTGGTCGAACGCCTTCACCGGGTGGATGACCGCGCGGGGTGCGACGCCGACCATGCCGTGCAGCTGGTTCGCGGCCGCGATCGTGCCGGCGATGTGCGTGCCATGGCCGTTGTCGTCATGCGGCAGCATGCTGCGCGCCAGCAGGTTGATGCCCCTTGAAATGGAATGACGGAGATCGGGATGGCTGAAGTCGACGCCGGTGTCGATGACGCCGACTTTGATGCGGTAGCCGGTCGTCAGGCGCCAGGCCATCGGCGCGCGGATCTGTTTCACGCCCCACGGAATGCCTTGTTCGACGGCGGGCGCACTGCGAACGGTGCCGTGGACAGCGATGCGGGAGTCCGGCTCGAGGGCGCATCCCGCCCACGGCAGACCGGCCGGACGGCCTGCCGGAAGCATGAAGCTGACGCCGCGGATGAGCGGAAGGAGCCGGATGGCCGGACCTTCCGGCCGCCCGGGAGGATGCCGCGCCGTCCACTCGCGGACGAAGCGGCGATAATCTCTGGGGTGGCGAAACCTGAGCATGCAGCGGACTCCTTGACGGTCCGGGGCGGTCAGCGCCCTCTCCTCCAGCCATCTGAGAACCGGGCTTAAGTCCATCGGCGCATTCCTCCCGGGTGGAACATGCTGGACTTATACTATGAGGGCGTCTGGACAGCGGCATGAGCAGATGTCCCGCTCTCCCGAATTGGGCGGCCGGCGGGCGGCGATCCCCCTTTCGCGTTGCTTGCTTTTTGAAATGAAATGAGGTTTACTATAGGTTGACAATGGATAGAACTATGCTGGTTAGATGACTTGCGCGAGAGGATGTGTTCGATGAGCGGCGAGATTCGATTGAAGCTCGATCCCGAACGGATTGAAGAAATGCCGATGGTCGATCTGGCCTTCGAAATTCTGAAAACAGCCAACGAGCCGATGTACTACCGGGATTTGATCCAGGAGATCGGCAGGATCCGCGGCTTTTCCGAGGAGAAAATCAACGAAGTCATCGCGCAGATTTATACGGAGATCAACATCGACGGCCGGTTCGCCTGCGTCGGTTCCAACGTGTGGGGGCTGAAGCGGTGGTACCCGGTTGACCGGAGCGAAGATCCGTCCCTCGGGGCGTCGCGTCCGCGCATCATCAACGATGATGACGAAGAGGAAGAGGATCTGTACGGCGACGAGGAAGAAGCATACGTTACGGACGAAGAAGATTACGACCTCTACGACGAGGACGGCGAAGAGCTGTTCGACGACGCCGACGACGAAGCGGATGTGGACGAGGAAGTTCCGATCGACGACGAAGAGCTCGACGAGCCGGATATCGAAGTCGACGACGAACTGGAGACGGAGGACGAGGAAGAGTTCGAGGACGACGCGGAAGACCTCGAGGCCGAAGACGAAGACGACCTGTGACGGGACGCCGGCTTGTGCGCCTTGTTGCACACAAGGCGCCGCCCCGATTTACTTGACCTCCAAGCGCAAGCCGAACCAGGGCTTGCACGGGCTTGTCGGTCGACGGAATCGGACGCGCCGGCGGGAAGTACGCGGCACCGCCCCGATTCACTTGACCTCCAAGCGCAAGCCGGACCAGAGCTTGCACGGGCTTGTCGGTCGACGGAATCGGACGCGCCGGCGGGAAGTACGCGGCGCCGCCCCGATTCACTTGACCTCCAAGCGCAAGCCGAACCAGGGCTTGCACGGGCTTGTCGGTCGACGGAATCGGACGCGCCGGCGGGAAGTACGCGGCGCCGCCCCGATTCACTTGACCTCCAAGCGCAAGCCGGACCAGGGCTTGCACGGGCTTGTCGGTCGACGCGAAACGGGATTGCCTTTTCGATGGAAGGCTCAGGCCGTTTCACTTGACACAGGCGCGGACACACGGGTAAACTATTGCTTGGGCTATAGATCGCTTTATACACGGCAAGCGTATAAAAAGTGCCCCGCGGCGCGGGTGTCACTTTTTTTGTTTTTTCAACCAACTCACCTGGAGGGCATCTGCAAGTGACGAAATATGTTTTCGTAACCGGCGGCGTCGTATCGTCGCTCGGCAAAGGCATTACGGCGGCATCGCTCGGCCGGCTGCTGAAGAACCGGGGGTTGAAGGTTACGATCCAGAAATTCGACCCTTACATCAACGTCGACCCCGGCACCATGAGCCCCTATCAGCACGGGGAAGTGTTCGTGACCGACGACGGCGCGGAGACCGACCTCGATCTCGGCCATTATGAGCGATTCATTGACATCAACCTCACGAAGAACAGCAACGTGACCACGGGCAAAATTTACTCCACCGTCATCTCGAAAGAACGGCGCGGCGAATATCTGGGCGGCACCGTTCAGGTCATTCCGCATATTACGAACGAGATCAAGGAACGGGTTTTCCGCGCGGGCCGCGAAGCGGGTTCGGATGTCGTCATCACGGAAATCGGCGGCACGGTCGGCGACATCGAGAGCCTGCCTTTCCTGGAGGCGATCCGTCAGATCAAAAGCGACATCGGCCGCGACAACGTCATGTACATCCACGTCACGCTCATTCCGTACATCAAGGCGGCCGGCGAAGTGAAGACGAAGCCGACGCAGCACAGCGTGAAAGAACTGCGGAGCATCGGCATCCAGCCGAACGTCATCGTCTGCCGCACGGAATATCCGATGGGCGAGGATCTGAAGCGCAAGATCGCGCAGTTCTGCGATGTCGACCAGGGCGCGGTCATCGAATGCCGCGACGCATCGAATCTGTATGAAATTCCGCTCAACCTGCGGAAAGAAGGGCTGGACGACATCGTCGTGAGCCATCTGAAACTGAACGCGCCGGAACCCGACATGACCGAGTGGGAAAACCTGGTGCGCCGCGTGAACGCGATCACCGAATCGGTGGAAATCGCGATCGTCGGGAAATATGTGGCGCTGCACGACGCCTACCTCAGCATTGTGGAGGCGCTGGGCCACGCCGGCATCGACGCGGAGCGCGAAGTGAAGATCCGCTGGGTGAACGCCGAAGACGTCACGCCGGAGAACGTGGATCAGCTGCTGGACGGCGTGCACGGCGTGCTCGTGCCGGGCGGATTCGGCGACCGCGGCATCGAAGGAAAGATCACCGCGATCCGTTGGGCGCGGGAGAAGCGGGTGCCGTTCTTCGGCATCTGCCTCGGGATGCAGGTGGCCGTCATCGAATACGCGCGACACGTCGTCGGCATGACGGGCGCGAACAGCTCGGAGATCGATCCGTCCACGCCGTATCCGGTCATCGACCTGCTGCCGGAGCAGAAGGATATTGAAGATCTCGGCGGCACGATGCGCCTCGGCCTGTATCCGTGCAAGATCGCGCCGGGCTCGCTGGCCGAGCAGGCGTACGGCGAAGAACTGGTGTACGAACGCCATCGCCATCGCTACGAGTTCAACAACGAATACCGCGAGCGGATTGAAGCGGCGGGCCTGCGCGTATCGGGCACGTCCCCGGACGGCCGGCTGGTCGAAATGATCGAACTGCCCGACCATCCGTGGTTCCTGGCCGTCCAGTTCCATCCGGAGTTCACGTCGAGGCCGAACCGGCCGCAGCCGCTGTTCCGCGAGTTCGTGGGTGCGGCGATCCGCCATGCGGAATAATGTAACGGACGAGATACTTTTTTCCAGTTGATGAAGGATATTGACGAATCGGCGTCGAATACCTCCCCTGCTGGGCGTGTTGTCTCTCAGCCCGGGTGAAGCCTGGCCGGCCGAATGCAGGCTGAGCCGCGGCATTCGCTCACGAGGAGGGATCGAGCGTTGGATGACAAGAAAGTGTTGATCGTGGATGACCAGAACGGCATCCGAATGCTGCTGATGGAAGTGTTCAGCGGCGAAGGATACCGGACATTCCAGGCTTCCAACGGCAAACTGGCGCTTGAGATCGTCAAGGATGAATCGCCTGATCTTGTGCTGCTCGACATGAAGATCCCGGGAATGGACGGGCTCGAGATATTGAAACGGGTCAAAGAGATCAACCGCGACATCAAGGTCATCATGATGACTGCGTACGGCGAACTGGACATGATCAAAGAGGCGACCGAGCTCGGCGCGCTGATGCACTTCACGAAGCCTTTCGACATCGACGAGATGCGGATGGTCGTGAATATGCAGCTGCGGGGCAGCGAAACGCGCAGCAGATAGGCGACCGGATCCGAACACGGATCCTTTTTTTCTGTCGGGGAAGCGCCAGACGAATTACACAGCGGGAAGCATTGTGGTATAATGTCTCAGTATGACAAGTCTGCACGGCTTGAACCATATTGCGCAAATCATTTAGGAGGAACGAAATCCATGCCACTTGTGTCCATGAACGAATTTCTGCCGAAAGCGAAAGCAAACAAATTCGCCGTCGGTCAATTCAACATGAACAACCTGGAATTCGCGCAGGCGATCGTCGAGGCGGCGATCCAAGAGAAGTCGCCGTTCATCTACGGCGTCAGCGAAGGCGCCCTGAAATATATGGGCATCGAATTCACCGTCGCCATCGCGGAAGCCGCCGCGAAGAAATCCGGGCTGCCGATCGCGCTGCATCTTGACCACGGCAGCAGCTTCGAAGTGGCGATGAAATGCATCCGCGCCGGCTTCTCGTCGGTCATGTTCGACGGTTCCCACTATCCGCTCGAAGAGAACATCCGCCTGACGAAGGAAATCGTGAAAGCCGCGCATGCGATGGGCGTCTCCGTCGAAGGGGAGCTCGGCACGATCGGCGGTGTCGAAGACGACATCAGCGTCGACGAAGCCGACGCTGCGCTGGCGAAGCCGGAAGAAGCGATCCGCTTCTGGGAGGAGACGGGCGTCGACGCGCTCGCGATCGCGGTCGGCACGGCGCACGGCATGTACAAGGGCGAGCCGAAGATCCGCTTCGACATCATTCGCGAAGTGGCGGCGAAAGTTCCGGTTCCGATCGTTCTGCACGGCGGATCGGGCGTTCCGGACGACGCGATCCGTGAAGCGATCCAATGCGGCGTAGGCAAAATCAACGTCAACACGGAGAACCAGATCGCCTGCACGGACAAGATCCGCGAAGTGCTCGGCAAGGACAGCAAGGTCTACGATCCGCGGAAATACCTCGGTCCCGCGCGCGAAGCGATGATCGAAGTCGTGGCCGAGAAGATCCGGTTGTTCGGCAGCAGCAACCAAGCGTAATCTGTTTTGATACATGCAGGAACCGCCGCGCATGGCCGGCGGTTCCTGCGCATCCGTCCGCATGACGGTCAACCAGCGCCATCGGGAGGATATGGGGAGACATGGAGAAACTGATGGTCCGCGGCGGCCGCCCGCTGCGCGGAACGGTCACGATCAGCGGCGCGAAGAACAGCGCCGTCGCGCTGCTGCCGGCTTCGATACTGGCCGACGGCGAAGTCAGACTGGACAATCTGCCGCGGCTCAGCGACGTGGCCGTCTACACGGAGATTCTGGAAGAGCTCGGGGGCAAGGTGAAGCGGATCGGGGATTCGATGATCATTGATCCTTCCCGCATGCGTCCCGTACCGATGCCGAACGGCAAGGTGAAGCTGCTGCGCGCGTCCTATTATTTGATGGGCGCGATGCTCGGCCGGTTCGGCGAAGCCGTGATCGGCCTGCCCGGCGGCTGCAACTTCGAACCCCGTCCGATCGACCAGCACATCAAAGGCTTCGAAGCGCTCGGCGCCACCGTCACGAACGAACACGGCGCGATCCGTCTGAAGGCGAAGAAACTTCGCGGCGCGAAGATCTATCTCGACGTCGTCAGCGTCGGCGCGACAATCAACATCATGCTCGCGGCTTCCCGCGCGGAAGGGCTTACGATCATCGAGAACGCGGCCAAGGAGCCGGAAATCATCGATGTCGCGACGCTGCTCAATGCGATGGGCGCCCGCATCAAGGGCGCGGGCACCGAGACAATCCGGATCGAGGGCGTGGACCGGCTGCACGGCTGCCGGCACTCCATCATTCCCGACCGGATCCAGGCGGCGACGTACATGATCGCGGCCGCCGCAACGCGCGGCGACGTCGTCGTGGACAACGTCATTCCGAAACATCTCGAAGCCGTAACGGCCAAACTGCAGGAAATGGGCGTCCATATCTATGAAATGGACGAATCGATCCGCGTCGTCGGCCAGCCGACCTACTCAGCCGTCGACGTCAAGGCGCTTGTGTATCCGGGGTTCGCGACGGACATGCAATCGCCGATGACGAGCCTGCTCACGCAGGCCGAAGGCGTAAGCATCCTGACGGATTACGTGTACAGCAACCGATTCAAGCATGTACCGGAACTGGTGCGCATGGGCGCCAAGATCCGCGTGGAAGGCCGGTCGGCCATCATCGAAGGCAGCAAGCTGAACAGCGCCAGGGTCCGCGCGTCCGACCTCAGGGCCGGAGCGGCGCTCGTCGTGGCGGCGCTGACGGTTGAGGAAGGCGTCACGGAAATTGCAGGTGTCGAATATATTGATCGCGGGTATGATAATCTTGTGGACAATCTTCGCAGACTGGGAGCCGATGTGTGGCGCGAGCCCGAAATCGGCTGAGGCCTGAACCGCCGCAACGGACGGCGGTTCCTCGCATAAAGGTCAAAATTGAACAACAAGGGGTGAAATAATGACCGATCTGCAAATCTCTGATTTGGAAGAGATGAAGCTTACGGAATTATACAAGCTGGCCAAAGAGCATCAGATTCCGAACTACGGCCAGATGCGGAAGAAAGAGCTGATCTTCGCGATCCTGCGTGCCCAGGCCGAGCAGAGCGGCCTCATGTTCATGGAAGGCGTGCTCGACGTCCTGCCGGAGGGCTACGGGTTCCTGAGGCCCATCAACTACTTGCCGAGCAAAGATGACATCTACATATCGGCGTCGCAGATACGGAAATTCGACCTGCGCACCGGGGACCTCGTATCCGGCAAATGCCGGGCGCCGAAGGAGAACGAACGGTTCTTCGGACTGCTGCAGGTGAATGCTGTCAACGGTGTGAGTCCGGAAGTTGCCGCTGAGCGGCTCCACTTCCCCGCCCTGACTCCCCTCTATCCGCAAAAGAAACTCGTTCTGGAGACTTCCCCCAACAACCTGTCGACTCGCATAATGGATATTCTCGCTCCGGTCGGACTGGGCCAGCGCGGGCTGATCGTCGCGCCTCCGAAAGCGGGCAAAACGCTGCTGCTCAAGGAGATCGCCAACAGCATCTCGGCGAATCATCCGGAGATCGAGCTGTTCGTGCTGCTGATCGACGAGCGGCCGGAGGAAGTGACCGACATGCAACGGTCGGTGAAGGGCGAAGTCGTCGCCTCGACGTTCGACGAATTGCCGGAAAACCATATCAAGGTGGCGGAAATGGTGCTGGAGCGGGCGCTGCGTCTGGTCGAGCACAAGCGGGACGTCGTCATCCTGCTCGACAGCATCACGCGGCTCGCGCGCGCCTACAACCTCGTCGTGCCGCCGTCGGGCCGGACGCTCTCCGGCGGGATCGATCCGGCGTCGTTCCACCGGCCGAAGCGGTTCTTCGGGTCGGCGCGCAACATCGAGGAGGGCGGCAGCCTGACGATTCTGGCGACGGCGCTCATCGATACCGGCTCGCGGATGGATGACATCATTTACGAAGAGTTCAAGGGCACCGGCAACATGGAGCTCGTGCTGGACCGCAGACTGGCCGAACGCCGCATTTTCCCGGCGCTGGACATCCGCCGTTCCGGCACGCGCCGCGAGGAAATGCTGCTGACGAAGGAAGAGCTGGAGTGCGCCTGGTCCATCCGCAAAATGATGAACGACACCCCCGAATTCGTTGAACAGTTCCTGCGCAAAATGCGGGAGACGAAGTCGAACGCGGAGTTTATCGACGTCATGGCGAAGCTGGCGGCGGACGGAGGCATTGGCTCCGGCGGTACGGGGGCCGCGAGGCGGAGTGTCCGCACGACGACCTGAACGCCCTTGGAACGGGCTCGGGCGGATAAATGAAGGTGGGACGAACGCATGAATCTGGTGTATGCCGATGCCGGCGGACGCGTCTACGACCATCCCGAATGGGGCGGGCTTGGCCGCAGCGCCGACATGATCATCGAACTGATGGAGGACGAACTGATCCCGCTGCCCGAAGGCGCGACGCTGGTCAGCCTGCCGTTCACGCGGCCGATCGGCATCGATCCTGAAACGGGCGGGATGCGGCCGCTGCCGGGCGACGTGCAGGCGGTCGGCGCGCTGCTGCCGCAAGGGTACACGCGGCTGGCCATTCCCGCTTACGTCAAGACGGACCGCGGTCAGAAGCTGCCGCTGTTCGGCTATACGGCGGTCGTCTGGAAAGACGGCGGCTTCCATGTCGCCGCGCAGCGCACCGACGATCCGGAGCCCTGGAATCCGCTGAACTGCGACCGCGGCGAACTGGAGGCGGGCGTCGAGTCGCTGCTTGCCCGGTATCCGGAGAATCGGGTGTACAAACATCTGTCGCATTGCGCGCTCGGCTATGAATGTCTGACGGCGTCGAACACGTTCCTGAATCGCTGGGAAGGCGCCGTTCCGGTCTCTTACAGCTGCAATGCGGGCTGCTACGGCTGCATTTCCGAGCAGCCGGACGACAGCGGCTTCCCCGCTCCGCAGACGCGGATGAACTTCCGGCCGACGGTGGACGAGCTGACCGAGATCATGCTCGAGCATCTGAAGACGCCGGATGCGATCATCAGCTTCGGCCAGGGCTGCGAGGGCGAGCCGTCGACCCAGGCGAAGCTGATCATTGACGCCATCCGCCGGGTGCGGGAGAAGACCGATCTCGGGTATATCAACATCAATACGAACGCCGGCCTGACCGATCACATCCGGGCGATCGTCGACGCCGGGCTCGATCTGATGCGCGTCAGCACGATCAGCGCCATCGACGAGCACTACAACGCTTATTACCGTCCGCGCGGCTACTCGCTGGCGAACGTCGAGAAGTCGCTCAAATACGCATCGGATCACGGCGTTTATACTTCGATCAACTACCTGGTCTTCCCCGGCGTGACGGACCGCGAGGAAGAGATCGAGGCGATGATCGGGTTCGCGAAACGGACCGGACTGAAGCTTATTCAACTGCGCAATCTGAACATCGATCCGGAGAGCTATCTGGAGCTTATCCCGCCTGCGCGCGGCGAGATCTACGGGATGAAGCAGATGATCGAGATTTTCCGGGCGGAGCTGCCGGACGTGCGCATCGGCAACTATACGCATGTGCCGCCGCCCGAATTGCGGCGCCGGAAAACGTCGGCCGCCGGGAAGGAATGACGGACTGGAAAGACCATTGCGCGAGTCTGACCATCCGTGCTATAATCCTCTCATGTGTCATTTAACTCTGGGCCTGCATTATGGGCTCAGGGCGTGAAAGAGGTGAACGAGATGAAACAGGATATTCATCCGACGTATCACGTCACGACGGTTACCTGCGCATGCGGCAATACGTTCGAGACGGGTTCGGTGAAGGCGGACCTCCGTGTTGAAATCTGCTCGAACTGCCATCCTTTCTTCACGGGCAGACAGAAGTTCGTCGATGCCGGCGGCCGCGTTGACCGTTTCAAGAAGAAATACGGCATCTGATCGGATGCATACTCGAACCTCCCCCAGCCATCCTAATGGCGAAGGGAGGTTTCTTCATGATGTTCATCAGACTGCGTCTGCGGAAACGCCGGCTTCGCTTCCTGCTGCCCGGCGTTCTGCTGGCCGCGGCGATCGCCGCAACAGGATGCGGGAACGCGGACCGCGATGCGGATGATCCGACCGATTATTACGGCAACGACGGCTATATGGGCACCAGCAATACCAATCCGAACCTCCCGCTGACCGGCACGGCCTGGAGCTACCGGCGCGACAACGCATTCGCGGCGCAACTGCTGCGGGGTATGAAAGGCATCCGGGATATCCGGATCACGCGGACGGGCGGGTCTCATATGCATGTGCATCTCAAGATCGACAAGTCGCTGAGCCGGGAGGAAGCGGCGCAGCTTGCCGCGCGGGCGGAAGCGGTGCTGAAGGAGAATTTTCCCCGTTACCGGGTGACGGTCGACGCGGACCAGGAATGATGTCCCCGGTTTCGGGATGCGATCACAACAACTTCACAGCATTGACAATCATGCCCGGTTGCGATCCGAATCCGGATCGGCTATACTTATCTTTACCGTGCTAGACGGGGAGGTAGCGGTGCCCTGTAACTCGCAATCCGCTGCAGCGAGGTTGAATTCCTGCCCGAGGTCTTGCGCTGCAAGGCTGGCGCCCGCAAGCCGTGTTGACGGCCGGGTCCTCCGCAATGAGCCCCTGTGAACCTGGTCAGGTCCGGAAGGAAGCAGCCATAAGCAGGTTTGTTCATGTGCCGGGGGAGTGCCTGGCCCGAGCGGGGATCGGGAATGCCGCTTGGAACGCAATGATCGGAGGCAGGTGCACGGACCTTAACTTGAATATCGCACATTCGGCCGTCCCGGCTTGCCCGGGACGGCTTTTGTGATGACCGGAAAGCAGCAACGTCGTTTCTCTTGTTGTCCGATTGGTGTATAATAGAGCATCATGCGGCCTCACGGCCGGACGATGGAAAGGAACGGTCCGCGTGTCCCATATCGCCTTGTACCGCGCCTGGCGTCCGCAGACGTTCCAGGACATGGTCGGCCAGCATCATGTCATTCAAACGCTTCAGAACGCGATCCGGGAGAACCGGATCGCGCATGCGTATCTGTTCAATGGTCCGCGCGGAACGGGCAAGACAAGCGCAGCCAAGATCATGGCCAAAGCCGTCAACTGCGAGCACGGACCGACGCCGGACCCGTGCAACGCCTGCGCGGCCTGCGAAGGCATCGCCGCCGGCACGGTGCTTGACGTGATCGAGATCGACGCGGCTTCCAACCGCGGGATTGACGAAATCCGCGACATCCGGGACAAGGTGCGCTACGCACCGACGGAAGTCCGGTACAAAGTGTACATCATCGACGAAGTGCACATGCTCACCTCCGAAGCGTTCAACGCTCTGCTCAAAACGCTGGAGGAACCGCCCGGGCACGTGATTTTCATCCTGGCGACGACCGAACCGCACAAGCTTCCCGCAACGATCGTCTCCCGCTGCCAACGGTTCGATTTCCGGCCGGTGCCGCTCGAGGAGCAGGTTGGACGGCTGCGGCGGATCTGCGAGGAAGAAGGCATCGAGGCGGAAGACGACGCATTGGCGTATATCGCCCGCCTCTCCGAAGGCGGCATGCGCGACGCGATCGGCTTGCTGGAGCAGACGGCGGCGTTCACGGACGGGCGCATCACGCTCGACGGCGCGGTCGACGTGACGGGCGGAATCCCCGCAGAACGGTTCGAGGAACTGGCGGAAGCCGTCCGCACCCGGGATGCCGCGGCGGTCATGCGCGTTACGGAAGCGCTGACAGCGGCGGGCAAGAGCGCCGACAAGTGCATGGAGGACCTGATCGTCTTCTTCCGCGACCTGCTGCTCCTGAAGCTGGCGCCTGACCGAACCGCCGCCACCGAGCGGATCGTCGACGCGGAACGCTTCCGGAGCGCGGCCGAAGGGTTTGCCGAAGGGCGCCTGTTCCGGATGATCGACATCCTGAACCGATACCAGAATGAAATGCGCTTCGCTGCGCAGCCGCAGACGATGTTCGAGGTGGCGCTGCTAAAAATTTGCACGCTGCCCGACGACGCTTCGGACGTCGCGTCCGGCGGTCCGGAGCCTGCCGAAGCGGCCCGCGCGCCGGCCGCGCGCGAGTCCGCGGACGCGGCGGAGCTGCACCAGCTCCGCCGGCGCGTCGAAATGCTCGAGCAGCGCATCGAGCAGCTGCTTCGCTCCGGCGGCGGAGACCTGCCGCGGTCTGCCGCGCCGGGCGAGAGCCGGCCGGGCGCGGGCGGCGGCCGCCCCGCCGGGGCCTTCGGCTCGCAGCGGAGCGCGGCGCCCGCCATCGGCCGGGTGAAGCTGGAGCCGTACATCGCGGCGCGGGATTCGGAAGAGACGCGGAAGGTGAAGGCCCGCTGGCCGGAAGTGCTGCAGCGCGTCAAGGATGTCCGCATCTCGGTCCATGCCTGGCTGATCGACGGCGAACCGGTGTCCGCGACGGGCGGCCAGGTGCTGATCGCGTTCAAGAACACGATGCACCGCCAGACGACGGAGAAGCCCGCCAACCGTGAAATCATCGAGGGCGTCATGGGCGAAGTGTTCGGCGCGCCGATGCGGTTCCAGACGGTCCTGTTGAAGGAATGGCAGGCTGCCGCGGAAGGCGAAGGCGGACGCCCGCAGCCCGAGACGCTGGAGCTTCAGCCCGAGGAGGAGCAGGCTGAACAGGCCGGCAGGCCGCCCTGGGTTGAAGAAGCGGTGAAGCTGTTCGGCGAAGAAATCGTCGTCGTCGTGGACGATGACAAAACATGATTTTTGATTAAGGAGAGTTGGCGAGTATGAACAACATGCAGCAGATGATGCGGCAAGTGAAGAAAATGCAGGAGCAGATGCTCAAAGCCCAGGAGGAGCTTGAGAAGAAGGAAGTCGAAAGCACCGCCGGCGGCGGCGTCGTGACGGTGCGGGCGAACGGGCACAAGAAAATTCTCGGCATCACGATCAAGCCGGAAGCGGTCGATCCGGACGACGTCGAAATGCTGCAGGACCTCGTGCTCGCGGCCGTGAACGACGCGCTGAACAAAGCGGAAGAGATGGCGAACAAGGATATGAGCAAGTTCACGGGCGGCCTGAAGATTCCGGGTCTGTTCTGAGGAGGAGCGGCCTCTCTTGTACTATCCGGAACCGATCGCGAAGCTGATCGATTCGTTCTCCCGGCTGCCGGGCATCGGTCCGAAGACCGCCGCCCGCCTTGCCTTTCATGTGCTGCGCATGAGCGAGGATGACGTCGTCTCGTTCGCCAAGGCGCTGGTCAGCGTCAAACGCAACCTGCATTACTGCTCCATCTGCTGCAATATCACCGACGTGGATCCTTGCCGCATCTGCCAGGACAAGACGCGCGATCCGTCTGTCATCTGCGTCGTCCAGGAGCCGAAGGACCTCGTCGCCATGGAGCGGACGAAGGAGTACGACGGCCAATACCATGTGCTGCAGGGAGCCATTTCGCCGATGGACGGCATCGGCCCGGACGAGATCCGCATCGCCGAACTGCTGAAGCGGCTGACCGACGACCGGGTGAAAGAAATGATTCTGGCGACGAATCCGAACATCGAAGGCGAAGCGACGGCGATGTACCTGTCCCGCCTGGTCAAACCGTTCGGCATCAAGGTGACGCGCATCGCGCACGGATTGCCCGTCGGCGGAGACCTGGAATATGCGGACGAAGTCACCCTGTCCAAGGCGCTCGAAGGACGAAGAGAGTTGTAAGACGCAGAACCGTGCCGGTCAAGACGGCGCGGTTTTTTTTGTTGCGTGCGGACCGCGCTCCGGTTCTAAGTTTGTCCCGCCCGTTATAGGTATGGTAGCAGCGGATCGTATTCTGCGGAACGATTGCGGAGAACGGGAGGGCGAGCCATGGACTGGAAACGATTGCCGGACTTGCGGCGGAAAATCAGCTCGATACGCGAGGCGGTCATCGGGCGGATAGGAGGCGGCGGATCGGCGGAAGCGCGCGCGCAGCCCGAACCGCAAGCCGCGCAGCCCCAAGCGGACAGGCAGTTGACGTCGCAGTCGGCGCAGGCGTTGATTCGCGATATTCGCGAAGCGCACCGGGACTGGGTCAATGCGCATCGGCATTTTGAATACGCGGCGGGGTTCGATCAGATCGACTATGCGATCTATGCGATCGAAGCGGCGGAGAAGCGGTACGAAATGCTGCTCAGACAGGCGAAAAAATTGAACGTTCACTGGCGCATCGAGTGGGAAAAAGGAGCGGGTGCGGGATGAAGACGGTGTTTGCCGTCATGCTGGCCGTTTCTTCGGCGGCGCTGCTGTATATTCTGGTGCGGAGACGCATGACCCGGGCGTGGCTTACGCGATTCTTCCTGCATATGGCGGCTGCGGCGGCGGTCATCTACGGGCTGAATGAATTCGGCTGGATCTCGGGCGTTCACATTCCGCTCAATCCGGTGACGGCGGCGGTGATCGTAACGCTCGGGGTGCCGGGCATTGCGCTGATCGCCGGGCTGCAAGCCGTGCTGATCTGAGAAAATCGGGGATTTGGTCATGAAGAATTGATATTTTGTTTCTTTACCGGGTACAAGCTATTGACTTTGATCGATAGGGTATGATACATTATCAATCGCGCCTGACGGAGCGTACCGATTGGCCGACGGACGGCGAAACGGAAGTCGAAAATTGGCACTTGCAATGAGGCAGGCAGATGTGATATATTATAAAAGTCGCCGCTGAAACGGCGGACGACGAAGATGGTTCCTTGAAAACTGAACAACGAGCTTGAGTTGCCCGTCTCCTTTGGAGACGAAGCAAAGCGCGAACGTACGA
>Ga0207866_1000612_pt1 | contig 48438 bp, 67 predicted proteins | sample HigsolmetaAR203D_FD_184835 | JGI IMG/M metagenome (GOLD analysis project Ga0207866, IMG submission 184835) | Ionic liquid and high solid enriched microbial communities from the Joint BioEnergy Institute, USA - AR20-3-D (SPAdes) (version 2) ...
TTTATAAACTTTTTTGTGGTTTTTTGTAGTGGTTCATGTTGTTACTTTTACTTTACTACAGACTTTGTAGTGTGTCAAGCACTTTTTATAAACTTTTTTGTGGTTTTTTGTAGTGGTTCATGTTGTTTGTTGTTGTCTGCAATCATTGTAGACGTTGCATTTGACGGGATCCAATCGCTGACAGGATCCCATAAAGTGGAATCGCTGACGGGATCCAATCGCTGACAGGATCCCATAAAGTGGTAATTGTCGATAGGCATTTTTGAGGATCCTAAAAGTGGAAACGTTGCTTGACGTTGACAGACGAGTAGGTTTGACTGATGCTGGAGAAAGTTGAAGAATTTACCATGTGGTAGGTTGTATGGGTGCTGATCCATATGATGGGTGTAGGGACAAAAATTGGAAGTTGCGCCTTGAGACGAAATGCCGGGCGGGCGGGGACGCCAACCCCCCACCAAACACACATAAATATCATCAACTTAACTACACTACACATCTTGTCATCTCACGCAAACTAACGTAAAATTATATCCAAACCGATTCGATTCTCTATTCCACAACATTTCAAGGAGGGAACTTAACAACCATGCTTCTCGAAGCCTTGAAAGCAAACGAATCCTTCAGGCGATTGCCTATCGAAAAGCAAGAGATTTTCGCACGGCTTGCTTCAGTTTTTGAGGATAATGAACTGGCGCTATATCTCAGCCCACAGGAACTTACCAGCAAACTTCAGATCGGAAATAAAAATCAATGGCAGGAATTTCTCAACATGGAAATCGTTCGGCAATACATTAAGGGGCAGATGGCGCAGATGGCGCAGATCGCCACACGGCGCACATTCAAAGCGCTGAAAGAGCAAGGCGAAAGTGGAAACGTTCAGGCGATTAAACAGATTAACGAACTTTCCGGGGTTTTGAATTCTGGAGACGACAACAAAGTCGTTGTTCTCCACAGAGTTGAGCGACCAAAGGAGGTGTTTATCCGTGACACAACAAACGAAGCAACTAATTCTCAATCTGATCCAGTTTAACATTCAAAGAAATCAGGAACTCGATCTTCAGGTGCTTGCCAACAGCATTGCAACACTGGCAAATGCTTACAAAACGATTTCAGATGCGGAAGTCGATCAAATCCGCTTGCAGCACGAAACACAACTCACCAAAGCAAAGCTGCAACTCGAAGCGCAACAGGCACAACTTAACGCTACCAAGGTGTACGGCGATTTGAGCATCAAGGAAATGCAGGTTCAGCAAGCCAATAACCAGCGAACAAGCGATATTCGCTGAAATCTATCAGCTAATATAGCTTGGAAGGGAGGTTTCCAGATGAAATGCGGTGCCTGAACTGCTATACAGCGGATATGGTAACTCCGCAAAATGGACATCCAGCATATATCGAATGTCCGGCTTGTGGATCTATTGAACTGACGTATGAACCACAAGATTATCAGGTAGAGTCCCATACAGTCCCGATTCGCAAAGTGTGGAACGAAAAGAAGGGAAAATGGGAATCTGAACTTCGGATTATCGGTTGGTTCGGTGGTTATGGGAGCGGCAAATCTCGTGCAAGTTTGACGGAAGTACTGTTAACAGCGCTGGAAAGTCCAAAAGGAACGGGTCTCCTGACAGCGCCTACACTTCAGCAACTAAAGCGTACAACGCTCAAGACGTTTTTTAACGAAGTTTGCCCGCCACCGCTCATAAAACGATATAATAAGTCAGAAGGTCAGATCGAACTCGTCAACGGATTCATATTTTACACGGTTCCTTCAGACGAAGAAGAAAAAATTCGATCTATAAATGCCGGAATTATTCATATGGAGGAAGCATCCGGGATCAAGCGGACGATTTACGACCAATTATTGACCCGTATGAGAGATCGATTTGTTCCGAATCGACTTTTGGCGGTGTGTTCAAACCCGGATATTGGATGGATTAAGGAAATCTTTGCAGATAATATCGCCAAAGCCGACCCGAATCATCCAAAACACGATGAATATAACCGATTTATTCACACATTTATCTGGGAAACAGAACTGAATAAATATCTTCCTTCAGATTACATCGAGGTTCAGAGTCGTGGAAAGCCTGAATGGTGGATTCAGCGTTACCTGAAAGGCAGTTTCCAACATTCAGAGGGGATGGTTTATCCGAATTTTGCAAAATGTTTAAGAAATTCTTCCGATTATTTTGAAGAACGGGGAATTGAAGATATTCCTCAAAATTGGGAGAAGTTTGTGACTCTCGATCACGGTCTGGTAAATCCGACAGCGGTTTATTGGCATGCTATTGACCCGGTGAACGGGGTTGTTGTAACGTATGATGAGCATTATAAAGCAAATATGCTTGTTCCAGACCATGCAAAAGCGATCAAACCACGTATTGACGCTATTCCAGCGGGGATGTTACGGTTTATGGTAGCCGATCCGTCCATTAAAAATCGTACCGATGTTGTAAATGGTAAAAGTGTACAAGCCTTATATCAAGAGTACGGACTCTACTTTTCGCCCGGAAACAATGACGTTGAAGCCGGCATTCTGAAAGTGAACTCTTATATCGAACGGGGCAAATGGATCATCCTTCAGGATCGGTGTCCGAATCTTGCAAAAGAGGGGATCGAGTACAAGTATAAAGAAATCTCACTTGACGATACAAAAAATCCGGATGAAAAACCTGTGAAAAAGAATGACCATGCAATGGACTCTATACGTTACGGGTTTATGAGATTGCCGGATGACCCAAATATGCTTAAAACAGTAGGATACAGTCCGCCAATGGACTATTCGGACTATTACTTGGATGATGACGATGATGAATATGAAGAATACTCCGAAAATTACTTGAATTACGTGTAGAAAGGAGGACTATGTATGGAAGAACGTAAATTATATACGATTTACTTTACAAACGATACGTTTTTATCGTACCGTTTAACAGACGAAGATTACCGAAAAATCGGCAAAAATCTCCGCAAAAATCGAATTGTGGAAACGTCTGTCGGATTTTTACACACGAAAAACATGTGGTCTATCATCCTTCAGGTAGAACCGAAAAAAGAATACAATTTATCAGCAGACCCGGAATTGCCACCAGAATATGTAGAGTATTTAGAACTTGCACGTAGGGCAGAAGAATTTATGGAAGGGGTGAAAAGATATGACGAAGAAGGAAATTGAAGAAATGAAGATGCGGGTGAGTAAATATCACCGACGTTTCAACCGGGCAAAGTCAGAAGTTCAGTCAAAACATTCGTTATGGACTAAAATTGATACTTTTGATCGGGGCGAACAATGGAAAGACACGTCTTTGCCACCGTGGATACCTACACCTGTAACAAATTATATCCGCTATGTACGCACGTTGAAACGTGCAAACCTTGCGTCTGCGATTCCTTCAGCAAAGTTTTCTTCACGATACCTTCAATTTGCTGATGTTGTTGCACGTTTACAACGTGCATACGAACATGTTTGGGAAACAGAAGATGTTCCGAAAATTATAAGACGATCGATCGATCGAGCACTTCTTCAGGGAACAGCTATCGTTTATGTATACAATGACAATGACTTTTTCGGTGGAATATACATGAACGAAAATGATCCCGGCAATAGATTGTATCAGGGACGTATCAGAATCCAGCGGATTCCTTCAGCTAACTTTTTCCCAGACCCAGACGCTACGTCGATTGACGATCCGAATATGAAATACATGGAAATCACATCGAATCTTCCACTATCTTTAATTAAAAATAATCCACGATTTAGAGAATACGCAGGAGAATTTTTGGATAAGCTGGAAGGTTCTCATTTTTCTCAAGACGATAGCGAAACTGGATTTATCTTTAATCGTGACAATATTCCGGGCATGGGATCGCCAAGTGTTGAAGGAGATGAAATCGTCACTCTTCATACGCACTTTGAACGCTTTGTTAATGACGAAGGCAAATGGCAGTTGAATATTGCATGGTATCTTTCAAATACGGATTTTGAACTTTATCGGATTGAGGATTATAAACCGTCCGTATATCCGATTGCCGTACTTTATGACGAAGAAGAAGAAGGAGACTTCTGGGGTACGTCAACGGCAATGGATATTCTCGAAAATCAAAAAATTATCAATAAAACGTCACAAACATCTTCGATTATTGCACTTTTACATCAAAATCCGCAAAAAGTTATACTTAAAGAGTCTGGAATTAATGCTCAAGAGATGGCAAGAGAGGGTACGCTTCCGGGCAAAACTTGGGTGTCAAATACTGATCCACGTGCGTCTGTTCATGTTTTGCAACAGCAAGACGTTCCAAGGGGACTTCTCGAAATGGACAGTCGTATGCGTCAAGATATACGTGAGATTTCAGGAATCAATGAAGCCTACACCGGGGAATCTGTTGGAAGTCTGACTACTTCTACAGGTGTTCAGTCGTTGATTGAGAGGGCAACGGTTAGGGACAAAGATAAAATGCTTCAGATCGATGACTTTGTTGAGCAGATCAGTAATTTGATCGTGCTTAACATTATTTATCACTGGAAAGATGAAAGAGAAATTTCAATCACAGGGCCGGATGGAAAAATTATTTACGAAACATTCCAACCTCTTGACGATGCAACAATTGAGAATATCGATTGGATCGTTAAATCTGACGTATACGCTACGGCTCCAACAACGCAAGCAAGGCGCAGACAGCAAGCAGACCATTTGATGCAGTTACAAGGTCAATTCAACTTCAATCCGCCGATCATTACGGCAGAAGAATGGATTCGTTTCCAAGATTTCGATATGAAAGAAGAAATTCTTCGTAGAATTCAAGAAGATAGAAAGCGGATGGAGAGAGAACGACCGCTTCAAATTGCACAGAATCTTGTTCAGATTGCTGATATTATTCGTCAAAATATTGCTCAAGGTATGCCACAAGATCAGGCAATGCAAGCAGCGGTTCAAGCGGTGGAACAGCTTCTATCGCAACAAAATCAGCAAGATATGGCAGTTGGTAGACCGAGAGATGTGGAACAAGAGCCCGAAACACCGCAAGGAACGACAGGACAATTGGCAATGTCAAATATGGCAAGAGGTTGGTGACGATAAGCCCCGATAATTTATCGGGGTTTTCTCTTGCAAAATTTCACAACTTGTCGTAAAATACCACTCGACAAATAGGGCTTGTACAAAAGCGGTTGGTGTCGTTGCTTTTAAAGCATAATTCACCGTACAAGTCACGTTAAAATTCGCGTGGTGGGATGCGCGCAAACAACCCATAGGAGGTAATGTAGGTATGGTCAAATTTCTTCCTTTGCAACTCAATCTTCAGTTATTTGCGGGCGACGATGATGACTTTATCAGTTTCGATGATGATAATGAAGAATCTGTAGGACCGATTGAAGATTTCTTCACTGATGACGATGACGATGACGGCGACGACACTGTTGACAATTCTGAAGAATCTGAAGAATCTGAAGTTGAACCTGATTCAGAAGAGCCGGACGATGAGCCAGAACAACAACAACAAGAAGTTGTTCAGAATCAGGACGACCAAAAGCCGGTACAATCTCCAGAGGAAAATGCCAGATTTGCAGAGCAAAGAAGGCAACGACAACTTCAACAGATGTTGGAGAATATGCCGGAATATCAACTCGCAAAACAACTTTCTGATCTCTACGGGCTTACTCCAGAACAATTGCTTGAAAAAGTAAAAGAGGAACAGATTCGTAAACAGGCGAAAGAGCAAAACGTTCCTATCGAGTTCTTGCGTGAACAGCAGCGTATTAAAGAAGAAAATATGCGAACACATCAAGAACTGATGGAACTTAAAGTGAAACTTTGGAAGTCTGAAATGGATCGACAGTCAGCCGATATTAAAAAACAATATCCGGTTCTATCAGATGAAGATATTCAGCAAGCAAGACTTTACATTCTTGAAACACTTAGAAACCCTGATATTCCTTTGGAGCAAGCAGTGTTTGCATTGCACGGCAAAAAGATTGCAGAGAGTATCAAGAATCTATCGAAACAAGACGCTTTGGCGGAAGTTTCCGGACGTAAGCGCAATAGCGTTGTAAACACACCGACCGGAAAGTCAAATAAAGCGGTAGTCTTGACAGACGAAGAGCGCTACTTCGCAAAACAGTTCGGAATGACTGAAGAAGAGTATGCAAAGTATAAAGTGTAAGGAGGGATAATTTCGATGTTCGAGTACAGGAAAAGCCTTCGTGGAGACTCTATTTTCCCGATTAGGGATTACAAACTTAATAAAGATTACGCAAAAGTTGCCAAACGTGGAGATGTTGTCAAATTGAACGCTTCAGGCGAAGTTGTTGCTGCTGCGGCAAACGACACGGAAGTTCTGGGTGTTTTCTTGGGTCGAGAAATTAAAACTGAAGCAGAGACAGATTTCTACGGTAAAGTTCAAGCATCTGAAGGTATGGTATTTGAAGCCACTGTTTCAGGTACAGGCAATGTTGTAGTTGGCGCAAAACATCCGATTGCATTGACTGATGGTGATTATTCTGTGAATCTGGACTCTACGTCCAACGCAGCAGTAAAAATTATCGAAGCCACAGATCGGGGTACAGCGTATGTAACTTTTATTAACCTGCAACAAGGTTAATAGTTAATGGGGAGGGGGAGATAATTAATGCCTACAGTTAGAGGTAATTTTGCTAAGTTACTCGAACCCGGCTTGCGAAAAATCTTCTTTGAGGGTTATAAAGAAAAGCCGGAACAGTACAGCAAAGTTTTTAACGTTAACAATTCTAAAAAAGCAATTGAAACCGATCTTCGTATGGGCGGTTTCACAATGTGGAATCAAAAAGGAACGACGGATTCTACAGAATACGAAGAAATCCCAAATCCGGATATTGTTCAATACATCCATAAAACTTTCTCGAAAGGGTTTACTGTCGAGAAAGAAATGGTGGATGATGAACAATATAACCAAATTCAAAAGAAAGCAAGGGCGCTTGGACGTGCAGCACGTTCGACAATCGAACATCATGCAGGTTCCGTATTCAGAAATGCTTTTAAGTCTTTGCCGACAAATTTCAGAGGGGAGCCTTTGGTAAGTGACAAACACACAAGGCTCGATGGTGGAACAACGTCCAACTTTATTGGTAGACTTACTCTTAATGAGCAGAATCTTGAGATTGCTTTGAAACTTGCTGCTGAACAAGTGGATGAAAGAGGACTCAAGATTCAAATGACACCAAAACTTCTTGTTGTTCCTCCAGCCCTTCAGTTTACAGCAGAAAAAATCGTCAAATCGTCTTTGCTTCCGGGTACAGACTACAACGACATCAACCCAATGAAGGGACGTTTCCAAGTCGTTGTTCTGGATTACATCGGAGCGGTAGACGGTGGAAGCGACAACTACTGGTTCCTTATTGATCCAGACATCCACGAACTGAACTGGTTCTGGAGAGAGCGTTTGAACTTCAAACGTGCAACAGATTTCGATACTGACCAAGCAAAATACAAGGGACGTATGCGTTTCAGTTACGGCTGGTCTGACCATCGTGGCGTACTTGGCGCAAACCCTGATTTGCCATAATAACCTGCACAGCTATAGTATATTGCCCCCTAGTTTTCATTAGCTAGGGGGTATTTTAAAATATGGAGGTAATTGATATGCAAACAGAATTTGGTGTTATTGTGACAATGAAAGAGCAGATCATGTACAACATTCTGAAAGAATTGAAGAAATCTAACGAACTCCTTCAGTCATTGATTGACAAACAAGGCGTCGTTATTGTTAAAGAATCTGAACTTCCGATAGAGCCGGAGTCAGAAAAGAAAGTAAATAGAAAAAAGAAATCCGACCCAGAAAAGGCATCTGAAGAGAATACATCCGTGGAATGAGGAAATAGTCCGAACGGAGGTAAAGTTTAAATGCCTTACTATAAGCGCATGGATATTCAGCCTGTGCAGTTTGTTGATGATGATGGTAACCCAATACAGTTTCCGACAATAGTAGGCGGTAATTCTAAGTCAGAGCTTCGCTATAAAGGCGCCACTATCTATTTGGAAAATGGTATCGATTATGAAGCCCGTATTAGTCAACTTGCGGACGACGGATGTAATGCGCTTCAGTTAGTTACTATATCATCGACAGATCATGCAACTTCTAATGTTGTTAGTCGGTTATTTACTGATCAACAGTATCAAGATGTTATTGATATTGCAAAATCCAAGCGGCTGAAAATAATCATGAAAAATCATATCCGTGCAGAAAATCTGTCAGCAGGTTCATCTCCCAATCCAACTGACCCTGAATCTTGGTTCGCAAGTTGGAAAGAAAGGTTGCTTGAATATGCTGAGTTGGCTCAGAAAAATGCGATTGAGCAATTTTACATCAGCAACGAGTTTTATCGGATAACCACTCCGCCGTACTATGATTATTGGGCGGATATTGTGACGGAAGTTCGTCGTGTTTACAATGGCGAAATCGCCTGTGCGTTGGGTGCAGTTTATGATGAGGACTTGACGGCGACGCATCTTCCACTTCTTGATGTCATTGGATTTAACCTATATCCGAAGTTGTCGCTCGATGGTGTAAATGCGACAGTTGAGCAACTTAAAGCACGATGGTATTGCGACTTGCATCGTGTTAACTGGTTTGATCGACTGCTTCGGGTAAAAGAGATGTTTGGAAAACCGGTTCTTGTGTCCGAAGTCGGTTGTGTACCGAAAATCGGCGCCCTGTACATCCCATCCATGTACGAGTGGACAGAGTTTGATGAGGATACACAACGTAAATTTTACGAAGCGGCGTTAAGTGTTTTGCTAAATAACAACATTATCGAAGGATTCTTTTTCTGGGGGCTGAACGGCTCTTTCAGGTATCAGTCAAATCCTTCAGTTGTTCAAGTCGTCCGCAAATATCTTAAAGGAGGGGTCGTATGATGACAGACTTACCTGTAGGGTCTACTATAGGCGGCGTGAAGATCGTGACGGAAGGCTCGCTCGGACAGCTTGTAGCATCGACAGCGACATATTCGACGCGATTAATTTATCCGACGGACAATCGCAACAAGTGGACAAAGTTGGCTGACATCAAGATCGGTCGTGATAATGGGTATGCGTCCGGCGAGATCGCGTTTATGGGCGGATATAATCAGACTATTACCAAGACGCAGAGAGGTAAAATCCGGTTTCGGATTAAAGTCATAAAACCGGGACAGTCCGATTATATGATTGAGCTTTATCTCTCGGACTATAAACTCATTCGCCCATCGGATGTGGCAATTGTCGTCACATCAAATACGTCAGGTACGCCTTACGGTCTATTTGAAGCCGGGCTATACTTACGGACTCGTGATTATCACGACCGGATTTACTTTAGCGGTCAGCAGATCGCTCAGTTTGAGTCTCAGGTGACGCTACTTAACGATCAGCCGTGGGAGGATAATCTACCTGCGGGGGATGTTCGATATGCGGCAGAAGATATTGTCGAATCGTTTCTGTCTGCGAACACTTATGGGACGCCTAACCGCTGGGCGCGAATCGGTATTGCCCGGTTGTTCTCGGACGCAAAGGCTATTCACGCCCGATTCGGATTCGCGACTGGATTCGGCTCAGGGTCTGATTCCGCTGTCGGCGAAGTCGAGATCAGACTTCGGAGCCGTACGACATCGCCGACTATCATCGGCGAGATCATTGTCCACAATTACAATCTGCCCATCATTAGCGGTAACTTGAGCATTATTCAACCGTCGCAGTTTGTCGGTGTCATCACGTCGGAAGATACCACTGCCGGCGGTGGAACCGTCGAACTGTTTGTCCAAATCCCGTATTCCAGCGAACGGATTGAAATTTTCCCGATTTATAATTCATCAACAGAAACAGACCATCGTGGAATCATTGAATGGCGGGATCAGCTTAACGAATCGCTTGTAAACGATCTGCCTACTGGTACACAGATTGTCGGACGCGCGGCGGATGCTTATCAGCATCGCATATTTGCCAACGGCATCAAACTCAACCCATTATCTGTACAGCCCAACACACCATTGCGAAGCACTGGGCTATTAGCTGTGGCGAATGGCAAATCTTCTGGTGGGTGGAATCCGCTCAGTATATCTGGTAACGATTCTTATCTTGTTACACACAACGGTTCGGATTATCAAATGGTGTTTTTTGGTAGAGCCTTTACTCGCACCATTAACGCTGACGGAGAGTCAACATCGTATCAGACAACACATGGAATTGGTAAGACTCCATTCAACGTTCAGGTAACACCGCGAAACATTGCCGCACGTCAAGCGGGAAGTTTTTCAGTTAGTTACGACTCTTCAGCAGTTACACTTACCTTCGACAATCCGCCGACGGGCAGTTTACAATATGATATTTTGGTAATTTCTCTTGGAGGGGAAGTGTAAAGAAGATGAATCTTGCAACAATGATCCGCATGGTTAATGCATATGTTGATGACATTATTGACAATCAAGATATTGTCATGCTGCTCAACGATGGGAAAGATTTGATGGCATCCGAAGTTCGATGCAAGTTTCCGGACATTGAACTGACAGGTGATCTTTCAGATACTTTCGTTTTTGATGAGCAGTATCATAGACTTCCTGTACTTTACGCATCAGCAATGATCAAAGCGCAGGATTCGTCAATAGGTGAAAAGAATAGTTTTATGCAACAGTTTTACGACGGTCTCGCAACTTTCAAGGTTCATTATGATCCTCCAGCAGAGTACTGGGATCGCCCAAATTGCCAACAATTCATTGCAGAAGAAGGTCAGAAAAAGTTTGAGGTCACAAAGGAAGATTTTCATCCGGTGCGAAGTAAAGTAAATGTTTACGTTAATAGTCAAAGGGTCTATGATTATAGCAAATATCTTGGTACAATATTCCTAGATAATATTGCTGAAGGGGATCGGGTCACAATCTCTTGGCATACTGACCCAATTATGGTGAATCGTCCATTATATTATGTAGGATGGTGAAAGGTAAATGGCACGTCAAAATATAAGACACAATCCGGCAGAAAAGTTATTTGAAGCGTTCATGGATTTTTCGGGAGGACTCAACACGGAAATCACGAACGAAAAACTTATGGAAAATGAGTTCCCTGTTTGTGTTAACGTTGATCTGTCCGGACGATCTTCAGCTAGACTTCGCTACGGACGACGTGCCATTGCCACATGTTCCGGAAACACTCAAGGTGCCTTTTTCTATTACAGACATTCAGAAGAATATCCGGATATTATTATGGCAGTGAACGGTCAACTGTTTGTTAAAGAGAATGACAGTAGCACATTTTCCAAGATAACAATATACGATTCCAATGGTGATGAATTTACTTTCCAGACATCAAGAACGGTAGAAGCTATTCAATACCGACATGTGATGTTTGTTGCTACTGGAACCAGACTAGTTGAACTTGAATATGACAGTGGTTGGAAGGCAAAAGTCGTAGAACCTTATACACCTACCGTTATGGAAGCGATCTATATAGGTACCAACGGACTTGCTGACAATCCTGATGAGTATATACAAGACGGTGTTTCTCCAACTCAAAATGTTGAAGCTATCGGTATCAAGCCGCAGTACCGGACAGCAGCGAAGAATGTTCCAATCACGATGACCGCTTATATTAACCGACCTTCGGGCTATACAGACCCGGTTGAGTATAAATGGGAATATAAGCGTTCTTCAGATACCGAATGGGAAGAAATTACGAACTTTGAAGCGGATAAAAGGACAGTCGAAATTTCTTTTGACACGGCAACGAATTATGATATTCGTGTTACCGTGCGAAAAGAGAACGATTCAAATGATATTCAACCGACACAGGTTTATGTGTTGACAGGATACATTGTAAAAGATGTTGAAGATCGTACAAGCGTCATGCCTGTTTCCGGTATCCATACATGTAACAGAATCGTTCTTCACTGGGATCGGGTACTTCTGTACGGAGATACAGAGAATCCCTTCCAGATGTACATTTCCGATCTTCAAAATGCAAGATATTTCCCGGTATCGAATACGATCAACTTCGATACAGGCAAGCAAGAACCAATCACAACGGCTGTTCGATTCCAAAATATGCTAGTTGTTTTCACGAAAACGACAATCCAGACACTTGTCGGAAAATCAACAGAGGATTATGAACGCTATCAAATTCATGACGGAATTGGGTGTATCGCTGGATGGTCAGCGAAAGTTGTCGGAAACTATATTATATTTTTGTCGCATGAAGGTGTACATGCCTTGCGTCCAAACCCGTATCGTCTGGACACTATGAATGTTAATCGGGTAGACGCACAGATTAAGTCTGAAATGCCGACTGATGAAAATGCGTGTGCAGTTGTGACGGACTCTCAATACTGGTTGGCATTCCCTGATCGAAAAACAATTTATCGATACTACTATGAACAAGGGGTATGGGTAAAGGATCAGTCGGAAAATCTGGACATTATTCAGTTCCTTCTCTATGGAGAAGATGCGTATAACGTTACCAAAAACGGCAACCTGTATATACACGATAGAGAAGTTTACACGGATGCAGGGGTTGAATACGATTTGGACATCGAGACAAAACTTCTCGATCTTTCAGCTTCGTTCAACTACAAGAAATTGAAGCGTATTTACATTCTTGCAAGACATTTCCCACTACATGATGTTCAGATGTATGTTACTGTTCAAGCTGATTCTTCGATCGTACTGTCGCCTGATTCCGGCGAAGTTGTTATCGACGATCAAGGGAAAGTTGAATGGGTGCATAAAACAGAGCCGAATTTCGAGTTTTACACAGGAACGGTTCTAGGCGCTTGGGTTATGGGACAATCCGCTTTCGGTCATCTCACACTATCGGTTCAACGGGCAACGATCCGGGGTAAATGTAGACGGGTGAAGGTAAGGTTCCGTGGCGGTGCTGGAAAAGAGTTCGAGTTGTTTGGTTTTGGACTTGAATTCAAACTCAAAAAACCGTAAGGGGTGAATGTTAATGGGACGTGTAAATCCCGAATCTATGAAAGATTGGAAAGACGGAGATATTGTTATGGCTGCGGACTACAAGCAAGAGAGAGAACTCTTGCGTGTAGCTATTAACGATAACTTCGACCGTTTGATCAAAAAGTTCATTGCAGTTAATCGCAACGGTAGTGTAAAAACTACGACAGATTTGAATACAGCGCTTAATGAACTTCGTTTCAGAGAAGGCGACAACGTTATTTTATCGATGGACAAAGATACGGCAACTTTGACAATTTCTGTCGAATATGGTCAAGGAAGTGTTGATACTCCAGCACTGAAAGACGGTTCAGTTGTCCGTGCGAAGATTGCAAACGGTGCTGTCCACGTTGAAAAGATCGCTGACGGTGCGGTTACTGAAGCAAAGATTGCGAACAATGCTGTTACGACAAGCAAGATTGCGAACAATTCTGTGACAAACGCAAAGATTGCGAACCAGTCTGTAACAACAGAAAAGATTCAAACAGGCGCACTTGATGGGCGCTATTACACGAAGCAAGAAGTCAACGCTCAACTCGCACAAAAAACTGATCGCACAGGTGACCATCAAGGAACTTGGCATGGTCTCCGGGTGGAAGATATTGACCCTGAAGGATTCGATGCTGCACGAATTACGGCTCTTGAAAGAAAGCTGAACGAGAGTGATGTTCGGGACATTCAATTGAATCGAGGACTTCAGATTGTCGAAGCTGATGAAGTGTCCCCTCTTCATTTGATAAAAGTGGAAGGTAAAACAGTTATTAATATTTTACCTAACTTTAACAGTTGGACTGTAGAACAACCTAATTACGTTAATATCGATAGTCCAGCAAAAATGACAGTTCAACCGTTCGGCAATATGGTTGCACATATAAGTATACCTGTTAAGAAGGGGGCGTGGTATACTGTTTTTGGTAAAATTAAAGACCCAAGCCTTCTGGCTTCATTAAATGTTTTGAGTCCTCTTAATATTGCAAAATTAGATCAAAATACACAATCAGCAATATTTCAAGCACCAAACGATAGTTCATCTTTAGTAGTTACTATTTCAGGAAGTAATTCTAGTGAATCTGTTTTTGAAAATATTTGCATTGTTGAAGGTATTTATACAGATTTAGAGTTCGTTGAAGGTATTAAAAACTTGCGTGGATTGTATGTAAAACGGTATGGGAAGAATCTTCTTCCGCCGTTTTACATGTGGGAGACCCTTTTGTCAGGAGAATTCCAAATTAACGAACCTTACAATGTAAGAATACAATCCTCTAACACTTTTAGGTTTATGCAAACGTTTGTAAATGTAGTGCCGGGGCAAGTGTACACACTATCCTACCAACTTTCTTCGGGTAGGTTTCAAGTAATTTCTGTGAATGACGATGGTAGTTTAGGTTCGTTACTGATAGAGTTAGGGGGAGATACAAGTTCTACAAGCGGCTCGTTCACAATTCCCGCAGGAATTAACCGCATCTGTGTTCGGATAACTAATCATATTGCAGGTATCTGTATATGGTCTAAACCGATGCTTAATGTAGGTTCAGAACCATTACCCTTTGAGCCGCAGAATAACGACTACCTGTATGCAGATGTGGAGTTAGCTTCTAACCAAAATGCAACAGTGAGGGACGTTCTCGAATATAGAGACGGACGTTATTGGAAAGTAAAGCGATTCAATCAGGTTGTATTGGATGGTAGTTTGGATTGGGAATTTGCCACTAATTATACGATGTTTAAGTCTGTTCGTATTATTGATGTATCGTCTGTACTTGGGCAGTTTGTAAGCCATAGCCAATCCGCTACTCGATATGATGGATTGATTTTAAATAGTATACCTTCAGGGTTCAATAATCCTGCCCAAGTTATTCTTCGTGATATTGATGACACGCTTTTTATCACAGTTTCGAATGCTCATGCAGGATGGGTTTCTGACGTAAATCCAAATTCAAACGCTATCAAAGCCCTTATGAACGGTTGGAAAGCGACAGCAAATAACGGAACAGTCTATACTGCTTGGGAATCCATCCTAGACCCGTCCGAGACAAGAACGAATGAAAATTATGTCGCCAATTACAAAGCTACTGGATGGACAGGTTGGGCAACGTTACAATATCAGCTTGCGGAGCCTGTAATAGAAGATGTGACTGATAAAGTGCATGGTTCTATCAGCCTTCTATCAGGTAAAAATGCGATAGAAGTTGGGGAAGCTATGCTTGTGAATGAGATTGCCACACCATATACGCATATCAATGGAAATACGTATATAAACAACACTTGGGATAGTAACCTTTCGACAAGTAAATTGAATTACAGGTTGGAACAGTTCTTGCAGATAAGAAGGAATGGAAATGTTGATAGCATGTGGGAGTATATTGTATCTCCAGCCTCATTCGGTAGAGTTCATGCATGTATACCAACATCTGACTACGATCCATCCGCAACTTACACCGTCACATATCTTGCAGAGCCGTGGCAATTATCGTCCTCGGTACAGTCGGTCGCTGTGCAGTATGGTGCAAACGTCAAAACAGCACTTGATCGTACCATTCAAGACGTTGCGGACTTGAAAACTGTTGTTAATAGCGAAATTCCAGCAAACTTTGCGAGTAAATTTCAAGAGGATTGGATTCGTCCGACACTACTTAATGGATGGTCGAGTGTAGGTGTGCGAACATTAAGATACTATAAAGATAATTTCGGCATTGTTCATATTGCAGGTTTGATAGGAGGGGGTGTAAACACACCGTCGACACTATTGTTCACACTTCCCGAAGGTTATAGACCAAGAATAAATGTAGGCGCACAAGCACTTACATGGAGTAATGAAACAGATTCTAAGTCAGTTGGTATTACTGTTGATACGCAGGGTAGGGTAACACTAACACATCAAGCGTTAACTAATATAGAGTTCAATTTTTCAATAAGGGCTAACGGATAAGGGAGGATGTCAGCGATGAAGAAGTTAGCATCGAAAGTAGATTCTTCGGGTGTTTTTATTGAGAACGTTATTGTTGATTTAGGTTTTGGTGAACTGGCGGAGGACATTGTTCTTCAGCCAGTCCCGGACGGTTTTTTCCGACCAAGGTGGACAGGTGAAGAATGGGTCGAAGGTATGACACAATCTGAAATAGATGCTATCACTAATCAACCTAAACCCGTCAATCCTTCAGATGTTTTAGGGGAGCGAATCGTACAACTAGAGATCGAGAACTTACAACTGAAGCGTCAGAATGAAGCGTTGGGTAGTTCGTTAGTTAATATAGAATTACGATTACTTGGATTAGAAGGAGGTAATGGGTAATGTCTATCTTCCCTAACGATTTTGAACGTATTAAGTACTACTACGAACAAGGATGGGCTAGTAAGGAACAGGTAGGTATGTATGTGTATTTTAATGTAATTACACCAGAAGAATATGAATTGATAGTAGGCGAACCTTACGAACCGTGATATATTATAAGAAAGGAGGATTTTGGCTATGGCAATTCCTGAATGGCAGAGGAAACTGGAACAGTACCGTACAGACCCAACGGCGGCTAGAGCGGAAATTGCACGGGCAAAGAGCGTATATGATCAAGAACTTGCCGCTTGGCAAGCTGCCGGAAACTCACCACAAAGTTTCCATCAGACGGATCGTGCCAAACAGATTCACACTTGGGCGAATCAAGTACGTGAAGCTGCAGGAATCGATTATAGCGATCCGTACTACGGTAATGATCCAAATACTTATATAGGACTGCAACAGCGACAGCCAGCGCCTGTGACGCAGCAACCAACCCTTCCGCAACAGCAGGATCAGGAAATGCTGATGTGGCAAGCGATGCAGGAGCAAATGGCGCAACAACAGTCACAAACGGATCAGTTGATCCGGAGTCTACTTCAGACGATGCAACAAATGTCTGATCCATATAGTAGTCCGGGCTATCAAGCAATGATGGAGCAAGCAAGGCAACAAGCAGAGCGTGAAGCGCAACAGCGCCGGCAAGCCTTCCAGAACCTTGTTTCGAGTCTGGAAGGTGCACAAGCTTCTGAATTGGACATGCTTAATACCCAACTTGCAACTTCTCGTCAGAGTTTGGAAGATCGCACATTCCAAGAGTATTTAGCAGCAAGGCAAGCTATGGCGAACCGTGGATTGGCAGGTTCTGGACTTGCTTCAGATCAAGACACTCGGTTACTTCTTAGTCAAGGTAGGGAACTTGCAAGACTCGGACAGCAGGGACAAGCTATGGCATCTGAAATTATGAGACGTTACGGCAACCAATTGTCACAAGCATATCAACAGATGGCATCTTTTAATCAGAGCGACAGGGAAGCCGAACTTCTTCAGCAATTGATGCAATCCGGCAACCAGAACTTGCAGAACGTAGCGAACCTGTATCTTGATCTGATCGGACATACTATCGGATATGATCGAGTCAAGCCAGCAGACTTGTTAAGATTACAGTTTGACTATGATAAATTGTCGAGTGAAGAACAACGGGCATTGATGAAAATGTCTCTTGAAGATAAGAGATTCTATCAGCAACTGAACGCTGAATCTCAAATTGCTTTGGCACGTATCCTGTCAGACTACGAAATTAGAATGACGGACATTATGGGAATGGATCAGAACGGTAATCCGACACTGGACGCTTTAAAACTGTCTGAACAGATCAGATCGAACATGGCGAACGAATCTATTCGTTGGGGACAAATTGAAGTAGATTCCAGACGAGTAGATGAAAATATTAGACAATTTAATGCTGAATTACAATTAAATTACGACAAATTGAGAAACTCTCAATGGTCACAACAAGCAGCAAACCTTGTAAATATGGCAAGACTAGAAGGAGATGCTATCTCAATGCTCGTCAAACAGCTTGAAGCATTACCTTCGACAGCCGGAAATAAGGAAGCAAGACAAGCAATTCAGGAACAGATTTCTGAACATCTGAAAAACTATGCTTCCTACGTTAAGACCATCGATGAGTTGACGTATGCCGTAGATTTTGTGGAGGGAGATTCTTCTTCAGTACCTTCGACAAAAACTCCGTCGCTCGACCCGAACGATCTTTTATTGGAAATGTTTAGGCGGGTTAGATCATCGTACTAAAGGAGGGATAGCAGGTGGTTACTACAACAACGGCTTCGGGACTCGCCAAACAAATTTTAGAATCAAAACCAGATAAGAATAAGAAGTCGGAAGAACCTGCGATTACGTCTCCTGTAACAATCACACCTATTGATCCGGTAAGCAGGTATGCGAATCCGGCTCAAGGAATTCTCGGCCCTCTCAGACAGAGACCGGAAGTGTATGTTCCAGATAACTATACCAATGTTGCTTATTACTTCGGGGGCGGAGGTAAACAACCCGCTCCTGAAGAGGGGCAACCAGCTTGGATGAATGTTCTTGATTTTATTTCTCGCCCTCAACGTGCAATTACCGGGACGCTTGCTGAAGCTACAAGCGAAGGTTCTTCTTTCTTGTCAACGCTTAATGCTTTTTGGAGAGGGTTATCCGGACAAGAGAAAAGGGATTTCGATGAGTTCCTCGAAAATCTTGGATGGAAAGATAAAGAGGGATTCGGATGGCATGATGTTGTCAGCTTTCTTGGGGACGTTGCTCTTGATCCTCTTACTTACGTTACATTAGGTGCCGGATCAGTTGTCAAAGCAGGAACGAGTGCTGGACAACGGGCATTGAGGGAAGCCGCCCAACAAGTAGGTGTACAGATTTCAAAAGAAGGATTGAAAGACTTTTCAGGTAAAGGTGTACGAGAACTTTATAACGCTACACGGGAAAAACTGATAGCTGAAGGAGCCAGTCCGGAAACAGCACGTGAAGTTGCGGAAAGTATTTATCGAACAGCACAAAAGAAAGTAGACGATGCCGCCAAAAGCGCAAGGTTTAAAGCGCAAAATAACCTGTTGAATATTGACATCCCGTTCACTAACATTACAGCAGGTATCGGCAGGAAGCCGGGTTTTCTTCAGAAAACAGAAGCAAAGATTGGATCGTTCGGCGCATCAACGGTAGCGGATATTCTTAACCGTATGGGTATCGACAAAGCACATCATGCCGACGTTCTGGACAACTTGTTTGGAGTCCGTAACGCAAGTGATCTCAACATACAACAGTTCGACTTCCTGAAAAATGAAGCAAGACGTTTTGAAGATTATTTGCACAGCGTACAAGATCATGCACGTATTCTTCATCAGACTGTACCTGAAGCTGCCGATGTGTGGAGAAACTTCCAGTTTGGCAAATTCGTTCAAGACATGGGCGGTAGATCACAGTTTGGAAACATGCTTGGTAAGATTGGCGACTATTTCAACACTCGCACATTGCGTATTGCAGGTGAGGGTTTATTGAACCGTGCGGCGAAACATATTCGCTTAACACACGCTAAGATTGCCGGACAGATGCAGAAGCTGAATCTTGAACTTCGAGAAATTAATAAGATGGCGAAGGGACTTTCTAAGGATGAACTTGAAGCTATACCTTACATTCTCGAAAACAAGTTCCCAGAATCCAAATTCCGTCCAGACCAAGTGACGCCACAGATGCAAAAAGTTGCGGATAAAATGCGATCGATTTATAACGAAATTGCACAACTGGAGTTGGATGCAGGTATTCTTGACAGTGTTCGGGCGAACTACTTCCCGCACGTTATCAAACCTTCAGAAGAAGATTTGTTGGCGAAGGCTCAAAAATACAAAAACGATCCTGAGTTTTCAAAACTTATCAACATGTCGGCAAGTAGCCAATTCAGTAAAGAACGTCGAAGTTTCCAAACGATGGCGCAGCTTGACAACTATATTGCATCTTTAGAAAACGCAAAAATGCGCCCAGACATAGACGATGTTCTACGGGAAGAGTTGGAAGAAAAAGTATCGATTTTATCAAATTTATTTGAACGTAACCCGATTGATGCGCTAGCGAAACGTTACGCTTCGCATATTAACGCAATGGCGATGAGGGAACTTCAAAAAGTGTTTCAAGAGGAAAATATCATTATGAAGTTCTCTGATTATAAAGCAAGTCCCAACGCTGTACAAGTAGCCCACAGATACAGTCGTCTGTCGAGGGAAGAATCATATCGTCTCGGACTTGGATTTGAAGAACATGTGATCGATCGTGACGTTTACGATGCGTTAAAAAAGGTGGAATCTATTTTTAACGAAAAAGGTATAGCAAAGCTAATTGGTCATTTTGAATCTGTATACAACATCTGGAAGATGTTGGTCACAACATTTGTTCCAGCACATTTCCTATACAACGCTATCGGTAACGTGTTTAATAATTACGTTGCCGGTGTACGTAGTTTGAAAACGTATAGGGAAGCGACTGAAATTATTCTCAACGCTCGAAATGGTAGATTAACTAAGTCACAAGAGAAACTTCTTCAGGAAGCTGCTGAACGTGGTATCCTTGAATCCGGGTTCTCTTCAGATTTTACTCGTGCAGGACTTGTTGATCCTCAAAACATTCTTGCAAAGTCAGAACGTGCGGTTAGAGATTGGTCTTACACTCGATTTATGAGACGTAATTTTGGAGATTTGACCGACCATATTACACGACTTACGCATTATATGGACATGAAACGCAAACTTGGTTCCGCTGATCTGGCAGCAGAATCAGTGCGTAAATATCTGTTCAACTATACAGAAATGACAAGTTCAGATAAACTTGCACGACTTGTCATTCCGTTTTGGAACTGGACGAAGAATAACGTACCGTTGCAGATTATGAGGATGGCGCAACATCCAAGATATTATCAGACGTATCATCGGTTTTTGGATGAGATCAATGAAGATATGGAAGGTATCGCTCCAGATTGGGCAATGGAAGAATACATGCATATCGGTGGCGGTACGATGTGGAATCCAAGACTTCCAGTATCCGATCTGAACGACGATCCGTTTCAGATGTTTACCAATAGCATGAATCCTCTTCCAAAGTTTATTATGGAAGTCTCACAAAACAGGAACTTCTTCACAGGTAGACCTTTGGATTATGATAAAGAATATCGTGGAGAAAGTTATGATCCGTGGACATTAGCCAGCCACGCTGTAAGTACGTTCGGTGGAGGGATTGCTAGAAGAACGCTCGACACGTTTTCAGGTAAAGACAGCTTGCTAGAAAATTTGAGAAATCTTTTCGTAGGTAAACCGATTAACTTTTTAGAAGAGTAGGAGGATCAGGATGCCATGCCGAATTTTGAATCTCTCGCACAATTAGGTATTGCAGGTATTGTAGTTGTAGGGTTACTGTGGTTCCTGTTTCACTTTGCATCAAAGTTACTCGATTCATACAATCGAAATACGGAAGCACTTAATCGTGTAGCAATTGTGACTGAAAAAGCACTACAACAAGATCAAGATTTTCAACAAGAAGTTTTGAGAGTTTCTCGGAACACGAATGATCTTGTGAAAGATATTCATAAAAAGGTGGTGTAATAAATGCTTGAGATCAGGCAGGATTTTTTACCGAAGGGACATCGTAACCGTCCGGGGAATCCCATGTCCCCAGTTGGTATTCTGATTCACACAACAAACAACTGGCGAGACGGTGCAGGAGATGAGATGCACGGCGAATATATTCGTAACACCAGTAAATCGGTAAGCTGGCATGTGACAGTTGACAAGGATAGTGCAACTCAGCATCTACCTTTCAACGAGAACGGTTGGCACGCTGGAGATGGTGCAAACGGTCATTACAATCGGAACTGGATTGGTCTTGAAATTGCTTGCGAAGCCGTTAATGAAGGTGAGCCGTTGGATGAAGCAACTTACAATAATGCTGTAGACGTAACGGCTCAAATCATGATGCTTCACGGATGGGACAGTCCAGACCGTATCGCACCGCATCGGAAAGTGTCTGGAAAGAATTGTCCACACGACACGCTATTTTCTTACGATAAGTTTGTAAAAGACGTTATCGAACTTATCAAGAAGCGAAAAGACGAACAACGGACTCCATTTCCAGATGTTCCGAAGGAACTTTGGTCTGAAAAATATATTTTGAGAGCATATAATTTAGGTCTTATCAATGGTTATCCTGATGGAAACTTTTATCCGAAAGCACCTATGACAAGGGAAGAGGTAGCTACTGTTATAATTCGATTATATGATCTTATTAGTAAAGGAAGGATTGTTGAATGATGCAGGAAGTGTTGACTTTTGCTACAGTTCTTATTCCAGTTGTAACTGCGCTTGTCCAACTGGCGAAAACTACGGTCAATATGCCGAAGCGTGTTGTACCTATCATTGGATTTCTCATCGGTCTGATTGTAGGTTTCGCAGCATCACCGTTTACTGATTTGGATACTGTCCTTCGCTTATGGTCTGGAGGAATCGCCGGACTGTCGGCAACGGGACTATTTGAAATGGTATTCAACAAACATGAAGGAAATACAAAAGAATGAGCGTTCATTACGAACGCTCATTTTCACTTCCTTTCATTAGATCACCTTACCTCCATGCTTATACGGACGTGTTTCGTTATATTCCATTTTTTCGATAATGGCTTTCTCCAGATCGATACCGTACCGACCACAAATATCAAATACCCTGATGCATATGTCCGCCAATTCAGTCGGTATTCCACAAGGTTTACCATGTTGGTACCATACTTCTGTTGGACTATGACCTTTGCGGTAATCCTCCAATGATTCAGACGCTTCGCTATGTATCAAAGCAATCAGTTCACCAAAGGATCGATCTTCGTCCCACCATCCTTTATTTTTTGCATTTTCATGGGCTTTTTGTACAAGTTCGCTGATCCTCATTTCATTCATCTCCTAATCCTAACGTAATAGTTTGTATAGTGTCAAAAGAATAATTATAATAACAATATAAATCCTTAATACAAACGCAAGCCCTCTTACGGCTCCACCACGTCTTGTCATAACACATCATCCCTCATCACTATAATTAATCAGCTTATCCAGAAACCAACGTGCTTTAAGCAAATCCTCTTTGCCGTTTTTGATTTTCCAGCGCCATAAGTATTTTATAGCGCTGCCGATCAGATACCCTTCATATCCTGAAAGAGTTGCTACTGCTGACTCGATCGCATCGATACACTCAACTTTTCCTTGATTGTAATGTCTCGGACGTTCTACACTGTCATAAACAACTTTTCCTTCAGATTCCATTCCGTCTCATCCTTTCAGATTTTTTAATTACGCTATTTACAGACCTTCCGACCAAGTATGAAACTTGATAGGCTGTAAGTTCTCCTTTCAGATGCCTACGAAGTATAACTAACTCTCCATCTGACCATCTTTTCTTAAATTTATTCGATCCCTTATCCATTCTTTCTGATACGTGATCTCTAACGTATCGATTACTTTTACATAAAGGACATACAGGTTTTTTAATAATTTTTGCTAAATAAATGGTGAAAACACATATACAATCATCACATATAAAATTATATTGAAAATTACGAGTCATTCAGTTCTAACACCGCCCAGTACTTCGTGTACGAATTACGCCCATCGAAAAACGTCATACCTCTCTTTAACAGCTTGTATCCTTTCTTCTCATAATCTTTTATTCTTTTGTCCAATGCGTTGTTTTCTGCATTTGTAATAAGTATCTTCATCATTCTCGTTTCCTCCCGTACAAATGGTAATATACCCCGTGACGAATCGCATCTCTCATGTGATCGTTAGTCTGTTTACCAAGCGCATAGTGTCGATTCCCCCTTTTTTCGAGAATTCCCATTTTAACCAGCAATTCATCTGGAACACGTGTTTTGCAAGATGGGTCTTGCAAAACGAACTTTTGTTTATGTTGCCACGCTTGCATTCGCAAATGTCCAATAAGCATAGGTGTTTCCATAGATGACCATGATTGAGCAGCAGCTTTATTCGGTTGTAACTTGAAGGCTTCGCATACAACAACATCTATTTGTGAACGAACTACATATTTTGACGCATGAAACGCTACTTCATTCCAATAAGATTCGGCATCTGCAAAAAATCTCGCTTCGATCGTTTTTACGGAATCCAATTTTGAATCTTTGAATACCGCAATCCCTGTAGTTCCTTTTCCTTCAGCCCAATTACCCGAAGGATCGATTGATACGATTATCATGATGTTAAAATCAACTCCTTAATAAAAACATATCATATTTTACACTTGATCTACATACCTTATTACAAAATATATCAAAGGATGTGATCTGATGCTTGGTACACTTGGCGCATCGATGTTCATTACAGGTGTTGTCGGTGCAATCATGAATACTGAAAAAGCGTGCCTGAAACGATCCATCAGACGATACTTATCCGCTACAAAGCTTTCTCCCGGAGTAAAGATGACGCTCTGTAAGCGACAGAATCGATCGTACAGGACTGAATTCACTTTACCTTACGGATACACTATCGAAGAATTCAAATCACACCTGAAGGGGCTGGAGCAAGCCACAGCGAGTCATATTCGCTTCAGACATCTATTCGGATCAACTTGTGAACTTACTTTCGGCTTCCACCCATTCTACGAAAAGATGAATTTTACTGATGAACTTCCGATGGAACCTCTTGCCATTCCGCTTTACACTCCTTTCGGACTTCGTACACTCGACTTCAAAGACGAAACATGTTGTCACCTTTTATGCGGTGGAGCGACTCGTATGGGAAAGTCAGCGTTTCTCAGATATGTTGCAACACACTTGATTCTGTCTACAGAAGGTAATGTAGATATTATATTCATTGATCATAAGGTGTCCGACTTGTACATGTTTCGAGATATTCCACAGATCAGAATTGCCGAAACTTCTGGCGAAGCCCGTGCTTATCTGAAGGATGTTCTTTCAGAAATTAATCGACGAAAGAACCTTCTCAAAAATTGTAGGGATGCTGTCGATCTTCGAGAATATCGATCCAAATATACGGACGATAAGGTAAATCCCATGTTCGTTATTATCGATGAGTATGGACGTTTCGCTGACGACAAGGTGATCCAAGAGATTGTCACCGAGATCGCCGAAACTGCCGGTTATGTAGACGTCCATCTCATCATTTCCAGTCAGCGTCCTGATGCAAAAGACGTATTGAAGCCGAGAATTAAAGCAAACATTGTTACCAGAATGTCATTTGCCACTTTCGATGAAGTCAATTCCAAAATCATTCTCGATATTCCAGACGCTGCCCATATCGGCAAGATTCAGGGTAGGGCAATTCTTGTAGACGGTCATCCTGAACTTGTTCAGGTACCTTACATGTCCCCTTCACAAGTACAAGTTTTACTAAATAAGTATAGGAGAGATGATTATGACGAAGCGAGACAAATTGATTATCCAATACCTGAAACATTTCCGGGTAATGGCGAGAGACCAGATCGCTCAACTAGCTTGTCCGGAAGTAGCCAGACCAGTAGTTACAGTGAACCGGATTTTGAAGCGCCTGTCGAGAGACGGTTACGTGCTTCCGATTCCGCAGGTGAAAGATCGTCCATACCTATACATGCCGAATCCGGCGATCATTCATCATCGGTCGAACAAAATCGAACATTTTCTTGGTTTAGTGGATATTTACCTTCGTTTGAAGAAACCGAAGATTTTTGAAGTCGAACCCCAAATCAACGATGAGTATGTTCCAGATGCTTACACAAGGATCAACGATCGTCCAGTTATTATCGAATATCAACGAACGTTAATCAGCACAAAGAAGATGCAATCGAAAGTAGATGCGTTTGTTGAATCCTATGTCCGTAAACAACATGACGCAAGAACTTTACTGATTGTGTCCGATCACAACTATCCAAAGATTACGATTCCTTCAGGTTTCCACATCATTCATAAGAAAACTAGTTGACATCTTCGTAAAATGTTTCGCCTGTTCGGGTATCTATTATAAGTGGACGGATAAGTTCGCCTAAGACATAGTTACGATTGACACCTTTAGGATAAGGAAGTATAGGATATTTTAACTGCTTCTTCAATCTCCTAGACTTCCTCGTAAAGAACACATATCTGTGCTTAGGTGTTCTAACTTTTCGTAGATGCTTATATTCTTCTGTATAATGTCTAGGATGCTTATTTCCCGGCATATACTTGTCCGTTCTTTCTTTTGTCTTTCCTGTGTAGATGAAGTTTGTTGCTTGATATATGTAGCCATGATGACCAACACCTTCATCTGCAAACGAAACGATGACAATATCCTCATTTCTAAGCATCCTTAACACTTTACCTACAAAGAAAGATAGCACGTTACGCCCCAAACCATCTTCAGTTACAAGTCTGTTTAATTCGTAGACTCTATGTGCATGTTCCGATCCTAAAAGACCTGTGCATAAGTTCGGTGATGCAGGTTTTCCAATAGTTAGTACACCTACCATAGTACTATCCTTAAAAAGTCCAAACGCATAAGATATTGAAGGCATACGCTGTGCATAGTGCTTTTTTAAAATAAAATCTTTCGTATCTTCGTAAGCTATTCTATTAACATGGAATCCGTTCACAGATTTACACCCACTTTCCTTCATGCCGATCTACCATCTATCTCTAAATTCCGGTGGTATACAAGTATGTTTATCAAAATGCTGTCTGGAATACATTCGGCGACATTTATCACATCGAACCTTTGCGTATTTCCTTGCCGGTGCGCTGTTTTTGGGTCGCTCCGGCGAACATACATGGTTTTGATAGTAATAATAGCTGTATTTTTTACGACAAGTAGGACAAGTTATCCTTTTTAAATGGTTTGGTCTACTCATTTTACAGGTGGCAACACCTTTCTTTTCTCGCTCCAGTAAGTATCCGAAAATTCTACTTCGGCAATGATTGGGACACTAATGTTCGGTGCATATTCCATAATCTTTTTGATCTCCCAAATCGCCCAATCTTCAGATGGGTCTGGAACGTGAAATTGTAGTTCATCATGCACACACAAAACCATACGTAACTTTAAATTATTGTCTTTGATAAACTTGTCAATTTGAATCATTTTATTCTTTAAATCGTCTGCACACGTACCCTGAATTAAGTAATTTGCCGCTCTGTAGAAATTTCTTGAACTACTAATATAGTATCTTCGTCCAAAAAGGTTTTCTATATATCCCTGTTTACTCATAGTAGACTCTACGGCTCTTTGATAAGTGACGACTTTCGGGAAAGCATCTGTGTAACCTTTATTCATTGCTTTTGCTTGATCCAATGAAATATCAAGCGTTTCAGCCGCCATAGCATCTCCGCCGCCGTAGTTCCTCATAAAGTTGAACTGTTTTCCTATCCTTCTCCAGAAAGAAAACTCTTTTTCGTCCATTTCTTCAGGATTCATTCCCATAATCTTCAGCGCACGTATCGTAGTCGCTGAATGAACATCAGTTGGAATCCACGGCTTACTTGTTTCAGGAACGACCCACGCTGACCAACCTTCCTTCAAAAGTTCCTCCCAGTGTTTGTCCGTTGGTGCTCCCGGCTTCATCTCATTCCATCGATTCCTTCCATATTCAGTTTCATGGTCGAAAATTTCGCCTGTTTCATAGTGGACACACTTGAACGGCATATACGCTCGACAAAGGTTAATATCACCACCGAAGTACATAGTATAGTGCGCTTGAACACGTAATTCGACCTGTGAGAAGTCCAGATAATATCCTCGTAGTTTAAAGGCTCGTCTAGGGTTAAATATTTCATTTCCCTTGTCGTCAAAGATCGCATCTCGTGGAAACTGTTGTGCATCGCCCGAAAATCTCCCGGAAACTGGATTGAATTGGTTCATCGATGAGTAAAATTTTCCGTCATATTCGGATACGTCAAGGATTCGTTCAATATATGTCGCTTTCCATTTTTCTAATCTACGTAACTTTATGATCGTATCCGCCAACTTGTCTCCTTCAGCCGCCATCTTTTTCATAAAAGACTTGTCTGTTGACGAAGGTTTGTATCCCAAACGATCTTCGTATATATCTTTGATAACTTCATGTTGCCCGACTGTAAACTTCTGTCCGGCGAGTTCATGCATTTTCATTTGAAGTTCATAAATATAATCTTCCACCAATTCGAGAGATTTCTTCAAATACTCCCGATCCACCGGAATTCCTTGACGTTCCATCTCCCATACTACTGGAAGAAGTTCAAATTCTTTGTTGAGTATCTTCCACTGCTTCCTGAAGGTTATCACAGGTGTTGATTTTTCAATCAAAATATCTGTGAGAATCCCGTCTGATGCTACGTAAGGTGTAATAATGTCTATTGGAACGTCTGCATACGTTGGTTCTGGATAAGCATTTCGCCATTCCCGAAAAACGTTCATGACTTCTTCAGGAATCGGCTCCGTACTTTTATTCATTGCATTTTCCAATCTTGTAATCGTCCAACCAAACGGGCGAAGCATAGCTGAAAGAACTTTATGGTCTGACGTTCTTTTCTTCCTCATCCACGATATGACCGCTTTTTCATAACGATCTGCGGTCGCATCGATGTATTTGTTTCCAATCGCTTTCAGTTTTAACGTATCTCCACCGTATCTAGTGCTTAACGCTTCAAAAGACAATCGACAAAAACCCATCGTATCGCCTAACTTCTTGAATCGCCTACCATACAAATCATCACCAAGTTTATTAGCTGCCATATGTAAGTCATAGTTGATGTTGTGATTCACCAAAAACCCAACTTGATTCGCTAAATTCACGAGTTCCAATAGGTTTTCTTCAGTTGCTGGAAAGACGTAAGACTGACCTTTCCAAGTAAACGAACCTATTGTGGGCAAGTCCTTTTTGAGATGCAATCCTGTTGTCTCGAAATCGACAACGCACCATTTCGGCTGATCTTTCTTCAGATGGTCTCGAATATCTCTCAAGTAGTCGACGCTATTCACGTTATATTTATAATCGCCCATCTGTATAATCATACTGTCCTACCTCCTTTTTGAGTTAATGGTTGTATATAGGTTTGAGTATCAATTTTTCTGTAAGCATCGATAGCTTTCCTTAACCTTCTTGTTGGCATAAATCCTTGTGGTGTTGCCGTTATTAAATAATTGGATGATAACTTATTGATAAGTTCGTTAAATGAGTCATTGTCCATACCGGATACGGCTTGCAGGTTGTACCTTGGGTAAGGTGTTGTTGTTTGGAGAATGTTCCGGAAAAATGATGCGTTTGTTCGGATCAGACCTGCTACAAGATTATTCACTGCTTCGTTCGTTTCATTCTTAATTCTCTGATCCTGAACATATTCTCGAAGTCGAAAGATAGGATTATCGTAACAATCCCGTAAGAACTTTGATGCCCAATCCACATGTTCTTTTTCGACTACAATACATTCTCCAGATTCATCAGAACTGAAACATGCTCCGGCGCAAGCTACCGCTACCCTTGCGAGCTTCTTCCACGCTTCCGCCCCGAAAAATTTGATGTCTGTATTGTACGCTTCGTTCAGTTCCTGCGATACTTGCCATATATATTCTTCTACCCCCTCTCCCCAAAGGATTTGATCTGCGTTTCTACTCCACACCCAATGAATTAATCTTCTATATAATTCTGAATCATGTGCCTTCATCGGTGCTTCTTCGATTGGAGAATATATTTTAGTTTCAGCTACAAGTACGATGAAATCGAATCTTGCTATATCTTCAGTCGCACCAACTAAATCAAGCACGATTTGAACACCTGTTGGATAATCTTCTACGGGAAGATTCTTACCCTCATGATTTTTACGAGGGTTGCTGATCCACAGAAGTCTTGTCATAGCGGGCGCCTTACCTTTTACAATCTTGCTTACTGTAGCAATCCCGGACGATCTCATATCTGTAAGGGATGCGATAACGTCCAGACTGCAATCTGACATCTCATCCAGAACGACCAGACCTTTGTTATTTCTTGGAATTGTTCCCCAAGATACTCGAAAACCTCCGTTCGGTAGCTTGTCCGCTCCGCCAAGAAGTCCGGCTGTTGTTGCTCTCTTAACAGATACAAAGTTTCCGATTCCGTAGTATCTCTGAAGCATTTCTGCCGTTTTGGACTTACCTGTTCGGGTATCACCGACAATCAATCCTTCAGGGTATCCTTTCTCTACCTTTCCCCTGAATTTGAACTGAAGTGGGGAATGGTACATGAGATCAACGGCATATACGATCATTTCAGGTGCGAAATTTCCGACAATATCTTTTGCCATAAGCGCTCGCTTATACATCATATCTTTCGGATTTCCCTGAAAGACTTTCAACGATTCCCGAATTTCTTCAGTCATGCGAAATGTATTTATAGCATTATCGGATTCTTCGACTTTATCTACAACCATATAAACCCGCTGACCATCCAGCGGATGAGCGTATGTGCGGAAATATACTCTATACCTCAAACCATCTTCTAAAGCATGTCCAACAATATAAGCATATTGTTCCGTTGCTCTGAATCCGGACAATATATCTTCAGTTTCAACGTCCGGTGTAAAGATCACTTTGTAAACTTCTTTTCGGGTTCTGATCTCGAAATCTCCATTCGGACATTTGTCTGGAAACCCTATTATTTTTCGCAAATTCTTTGTTTGTTGCGCTTTGGTAGAACATTTGTCTACCAGCATCATAACATCTCCCAAATTATCATCATCCAACGTCCACCATCCGGAAAATGAATCGTCCCTGTTTCCTCTTAGTGGACAATGGTGACATGGTGAGTTTCCTTCCAGAATCGGCTTTTTGCATACCCACCGTACCAGTGACGGTGTTTGCATTGCTGCATCGTATTTACCTGAAAGAACAACCCTGCTACTGATTCTTCTACCTGCATACTTCCCTTGTGGTACTTCCCATAGGTTGACGAGTGGATAATGCTTTTCCTTATCTTCGACGAAATCTTCAGGTGTATAGGGGATTGACTGTTCGATACATCGTTGAATATCTTCTGCCGTATAACCACGCTTGACAACTGCATCTGTCAAGTCTTTTTCATCTTTGGAGCCACTTAATCCAAGATTTACGATGCGGACATCGGCTCCGGCTTCGTGCAGGTAAAACGCAACAGTTCTTGTCGCTTTCTTTCCAGCGTCATCTTCGTCATAACAGATGTAAACCGTTTTCCCTTTGAACATTCCCACAAACATTTTTGGGAATGATCCTTCGCCACCTGTGACGCACACTGCGTTGAATCCTAATTGCCGGGCGAGTAAACAATCGTTCTCTCCAGCTACCAGCAAAGTTGGGCGTTCGTCCTGTATCCAATGATCGAATGGGAATAGTAGCGGTGAAGCACCTTTTCGGGATCGCATTTTCGGACGTTCATTCGGCATGTATGTGCGAACGTCACAAAGAACTCCGTGGATAAAAACAGGATACCCTATACCATCGCCAGAATATCCAAGTTTATACTTACGTATAGTGTCTATAGTAATTCCACGGCTTTTCAAGTATTCGATATAATCTTGACCCAACCTGTGCAAATTTTCGACAGCACGTTCCCAAATTTCTTCGTCATCGTGATCGGACTCTATAGTTACCAGTTTTGCAGCTTGTTCATATGGGATATTGTATATCTGCGAAACAAATCCGATTTCTGATAGACCTCCGTCACTAAACCTTCCTTCTGCCTGACAAGTTTTGCAGTGGAATAATCCTTTCGATGGGTTAATATGTGCGGATGGACGAGTTTCATAACCTTTTGAATGCGGAAACGGGCAAAGTACTGGAATCTCGCCCTGTGAGTTCGCTTCAGGCAATGCTTGACGTTTAGAGAAAAACGATTCCAGAAACCTCATAACTTCTTTTCTCCTTTCCCATCTTGCCCTCCTTGAGAGGATGTTATTATATCATCGTACCCACCACAGGTGGTTTATTTCCGAACAGATGCGGATACTTTGATTTTAATAACACCTTCTCAAAGGGGCAAGTCGCCCCTTTGCTATTTATTCGTTCGGAAAGTCATCCTGCATTTTCGGAACGTCCGATACAGTATTTTCTTCCACCACATTTTTCGATAAAATCGAACCTTTGATTGCAATAGATGCGATTTCTTTACGAACTTCTTTCAAGTTATTTTCAGCTTCCTCCAGCTTCTTCATCGCTTTCAACAACTTCTTGTAGCAAGATTGTTCCTTTTTTACGAGTTCCTTCAACCGTTTACTGTAATTTTCCATTCTCACTCAACTCTCCTTTAATTATTCTTCCCACGGAGGTTTTATGTCGCCTTGCTCAACAAACGGGAAATCCTCGTCTGGAATATTGAATGGATTTCCTGCCGGACCGCCATGTTCAGGGTTTCCGTTATATTCTACAGAAGCCGGCATGTAACGATTTACACGCTCCCTATTTTCTCCCTGATATTTTTCATGGACAACTTTTACTCGAACGGGTTTGAATTTGATTGCTTGTGCGAAGTCAGAGATGTCATCGAACGTTGTTCCTTCTGGAAAACCAATTGCTTTTGACACTTGATTGAATTTGAACATCGCTTTCGGAGACGCTACAAGGTTATCGAACAATTTACGCTTTGCTCCTTCTTGATTTACATCGTGGCGAATGGTGAGTGTTACCTTCAGCCCTTCTGATCCAGTAGAGAATGTTGTTTTCTCTACTTCTGAAATAATGCACTCATACTCTCCTTCTGGAACAATTTCAAAGTCTACGTTCTCGTAATTTGTCGTGAAAAAAGACATTTTAAATTCCTCCTTTGTTAATAGGTGTTTTTACCATATATTATATATGATATTGGATATAAAATCAAGAAGATTTTTCATCGTCTTTAAATTCACCGTTGAGCATGGCGAATACTTCAGACCATTTCGGATTCCAGATGATTTTCGGAATCTTCGGACGGTTACGAGGATGAACTCTTGCTTCTGCGTGAATGATACCATCGTTAAGGGTATAGATACCACGGGCAACTTGTTCAGGGTTTTTGGGATTCGTCTTTTTGAACATGTAGAACATCGCATCTACCGCTGAACCGATCCGTGGTGCTGCATATTTTCCTTGTAACATAAGTTGTGTTGCAATAGCTTGACCGAACTCGTTCGTTACCTGCATGTCATGTCCGATCCATAAAGCATTGATCGGACGATCTCCACGTTTGGACATAGCTTGCCAATCACGAATTTCTTGGATTTCTCGATCCTGTAAGTCTTGCCAGTCGGACTGCGCTCCAAACTTATTGCCAATTTCACGTTTACGATTCGGTGCAAACGTATCGACAACCCAACGTTTGATCAATTCTTCCATACGAGTGAAGCTGTCGATGACATAAAGATCGAAGTCCATCTTCAGTTCTCCGCCGGGATATTTGAACACACCCCGGTCAACTCCTTCTTTAACTGCAAGGTATTCCTCAAAGCTGTCAACACCTATGATGGTGATATGATCTGATCCTTCAATAACTGTTGAATTCTTGTCCAAGTCGATCAGACATATTTTTATACTTGGATCGTTTGCAAGCGTTGATGTTTTTCCAACAAGTGGCGGCCCATAAAGAACAACAACTTTACCAGATTTGTTTGTGGTTGTATTTGTTCCGGGTTTACGAACTACAAATGCCATTTGATCATCAATCCTCCTGTGAATCTTCTACATCAAAAAACATATCTATGAGGGATTCTGTATCTGATCCATCCATGTCAGACAGACATAATCCTTCAAATGGACAATCCCACGAACAATCATCTGTAACATTACGATATATAGGGTCGTAAGACATTTTGTAAATATCCCCCGATTCAATCGACTTTTTAATCGAACTACTTTCCACCGCCACAGAAAACAATTCTTGAATCGAATTTTCTATTTCCTCTGTGTGACAGTAAACAGGAATTCTTCTGAAGAATTTATTTCCGAATTGACTCTCTTGTGCCAGAAGGTGTTCCAACATCTCTTGATACTTCGGTTCAGCATCTCCATCTTTCGTTGCCAGACCATGGTCGATCAAAGCCTTCAGATAAACGCTGTAAGTCGTGTCTTGCGACTTATTTACTGATAAACCCCCCTTCTTTAACAGTTCGGGAACTTTTGGAGCTTTACGTGCGACAATATCATAGATGAATCGGTCAGGTTTGTTTGGCAATCCCTTGAACCATTCAATTTCGGATACAGGTTTCCAATCATCGCCTTCCAATATGAAACCTTCTCCAGTAAGTAATTGTTGGATTGCCCAGAAGTATCTGCGAATCTGCATATCCATTTTTGCACGTTTGACATATTTTTCAGGCGAATTTGATGTTTTGTAATCTTTAAAACATAGTTTGCCGTCATAGTCGATATACAGTAAATCAACAGTGCCAGTAAAAACGATGTCGTGTATCAACGGGATAGCGAATGTGAATTCCGTAGCAAGAACTCTTGATACATCGTCTTTTTCAGACCAATAATTAACATAATTTTCGGTTACTTCTGAAACCAGTTCCCACAGATCGTCCAGTTCTGTTTGTTCCATAGTATCCACGTTTGCTTCGTTGAACATACTCTTCATTGCAACGAATCCTGAAGTCTTACACTTCCCGTTCTTGTAGTATTCTTCAACAAATTTGTGAAACAGGTTTCCAAATAACAGTTTATCATCTGTACGTTTGGGAACCAACTTATCCACCCATCTCCACTTCCAACGCTTGCGACATCTGAGGAAGTCCTGTGCTTCACTTCCCCGAATCAGATTAGCATTCTTCATAACCATTTCAAATCACCCTACAATCTCATACCATTCGCCAGTTTCGACCATCGTCAACCAACGCTCGAACGGTATTCCGTACCGTTCGTAGATTTTTAATGTTGAGAATACTCTACCTGCAATATCTACCCGGTCATATGGATTCACATATGCATCATACTGACCGCATGGCTTCGGTTGATTCCCCATATTTTCTCACAACCTCCTTCGTACAACTTTCACAAATTGCGTATTCTCCAATACGTGTGAGAATTTTATCAGAATCGCAAAAAGTGCAATGTTTTGTAGCGTTGTATTTACGGACTCTCAATTCGTTCCCATCAGCAATGATTTCAATATCGTCACCTTCATTGATGTCAAATATTCTTCTCCACTCCATCGGGATAACAATTCTCCCGAATTGATCGATCTTTCTAACTACTCCTATCATTTTTCATTTTCTCCTTCCTTTGGATATACATCAGGAAATCTGTCTGTGTTTTAAACCTACGGAACGCATTTTTGATGAAATAGTAAGTCCTCCTTTCATCCTTTCTTGATAAAGTTCATCGAGTGTATCTCGAATACGTTGATTGTGATTCATCATAATCAGCAGGGAATCTTTGTACTTATCTTCGATGATTCCCTCCATAACGTATTCTAATGCTTGTTCGATGAGTTTGTCTTCGTCAATGTTTTCCGCATCCATTTCTGAACCGATCAAAAACATCCGTTCGGAAACGTCTTGTGCCAAATGATCAATATGGAATTTCATTGTATCCCCTCCTTCGCATTATAAAGTATACCACATATCACATTAAGTATGCAAGTAAATAAAATAAAAAATGGCATCAAATGATGCCAAAAATCATAATTGCATACTTAGCAAACTTCAGGATCAAGTCGATGACGGTTAATCCTCCTATTATAAACGTCACTTGATCTGAAAGGTACGCTGCCGTATAGTGTCCCCGGCTTAACAGATGCTTTTTTAACAGTGCGGATGCTACAGATACGGTGCCGATCACCGCCAGATGTCCAACACCCGGCATAGATGCAAATTCTGTGAGGAAGCGTGTTACATCTTCTCCGATGACTAATTTCATACTCATCACGCTCCTTTAAAGTAAATTGATAATGGACTGTCTGCCCTCATTGATAATGTCTGTAAGGGATTTTTTCTGAAGAAGTATTTTGTGCAGACGTTGGTCTACTGAATCGTTACAGACCACATCAATCACGAAGTGCGAATGGTTACGCTCTTCGCTCGTCGGGCAAACCCTATCTTCGGCTTGTTCATTTTCAGCCGGTGTCCACGCACGGTCACTAAATAAGACTTTGTTTGAGCGATCAAGCGTGAATCCGACTCCTGCTGAAATAATGTTACACAACAAAACATCCACCTTACCTTCTTGAAACTCTGTAACCGCTCTGTCTTTATCCTTGTTTGACATCTGACCATGAATATAATCCACCTTCAGCTTCAGCTTCTTTTCAATGTCCTGTCCCAGCATTTTCAAATAGCTTGTGAACATGGACATGATAACGATCGGCTCCCGGACGTTCTCTAGATAATCGAGAATTAGTTTTGTTTTCGCTCCGACAACATCGAATCCTAATAATCGAGGGTCGAGTGCTAATTGCCGTAAACGAATAAGCTGTACAAGTTCTGTGGACGCATGAACGACATGTTCAGATTCCAACGCTTCTGACCATTTTGATAAGTCGCCATCAGCAATCTGAACATTATCTTCGATCATCGCTATAAACTCTTCTTTCATTTGTTTGTACAATTTTCGCTGTTTAGCGTCCATCTCACATTCCAGCGTTACATATTGTTTTTCAGGAAGCCATCTCATAACTTCCCTACGCTTTCGCTGGACAGAAACCATCTCAACGATCCCTCGGAACTCATTTTCTCGATGTTTCTTCACATCCCCCAATTCTGGTGCAGGTTTGTATGGAACTTCGTATTTGTTAAAATAACGATCTACTACCTGCCAGTATGACGGGTAATGATTTGGATACAGAAACATGAGTATCGGGATAACATCTGAAGCATGATTGATCGCTGGTGTTCCTGTTAGCGCATAGCGACGTTTCGCTTTCTTTCCAACTTTAAAGACTGCCTTTGATTGCAACGTTTTAAAGTTGCGTAGAAAATGCGCTTCATCGACGATCACCACATCCCAATCCTTCAGATAATCGTTCAGATGTCCTTTCAGATAATCCTTACTGACAACGGTTACTTTATCTACACCTTCCGGATACCATTTTTCCACTTCCCTCTTCCAGTTAGGAACAAGAGAAGCTGGACAGATAACCAAATTCTGATCCCCACCGATCAACCGTATGAGCGTAATTGATATCGGTGTTTTACCTGTTCGTGGTTCGTTAAAGATTCCTCCAGCTTCTAGATGTATCAGGTATGAAACATCTTCTACCTGATACGGTCTCAAACCTTCCAGTTCCATTGACGTCTGACGAAGCGCAACCAGTTCATCATACTGACGTTTGCACTCCATTCCGATCTGAAGGAAGTTCCTGCTCTTCCTGATTTCGGGAAACTCTTTCCATAGTTCAGAACACACCCAATGGTTTTTAGGAAGTCTCCAGCACTTTTTTGTTTTGACATAAACTGCATCGAAATAATCCGTCATAAGATGTCGGATACTGCTGGTTCCGGAAATATAGATAAAATGAGAGTCCGATGTAACGTTAATCATCGGACTTCACTTCCACATTCAATAAAATTTTGGATGCATGCTTCATTTGTTGAATAGCTTGCTTAATTTCTTCTATCGCTGGATGATTAGGTTCCTGCTTTACAAAAATAGACATTCTCGTTATAGAACGCCGCAAGTCTGTTTTTGTCTTGTTTATAGGATGTTCAATGGGAATCATGTGCGCACCTCCTGCTCAGATGATGATTTTATGTGTATTATAACATATGCATTATATAAACGCAACTATTCCTTCAACGCCGCCCGCAGACGATCTTCTTGTGTGCAAGGAACGTCGAAACGACCGGATTGGATATTCTCTATAACATATTCTAGCCCATAATTGAAGTTTTTATTCCAGATGTCACTGTCTCCTGAACTTGCTTCCTTTTTCAACCACTCCAACACCGCTTCCTTGTTCAAGTACTCACTCACTAACTTTCGCTCCTTTCCTGACTTATCAAAGCGTCAGAGAATTCTTCGATAAACCGATTCCATGCATTGTTTCTGCTCGGTTGTCCGAGAATCAACTCGTTCATGCATGGTTCGCAGATTTCTTCGCATTGTTTACGGGGAAATATCTCGCAACGTGCGCATAACTTTTGATCGGACATAGTTCTCACCACTCACATTTCCCGCCAGGACAGTCGATGCCGTAGGCGGTGGATTCGTCCACCCATTTACCCTGAATCTTCCCGCTTGGACTAATCACATATCCGCCACATTCGCACTTATAACCGTATTGATAAGGAATTGTCTCGGAATCATATTCCTTTCCGCAATACCAACATTTGAATAAGACTTTCACTCTTTTCATCCTCCCACCCCGGTTCAGTGCCATTCGCCCTTTTCGGACAACCTGTCCTACTTCACCGCTCCCTTCTTCCGCTGGTTGAACTGGTCAGGCGTTCGCAAGATGTACTCACGCCCGGACACGCGGATCACGGTCGGCACTCCTTTTTTCACCTTCAGGATCGTCACGATCGGGCGGTAACGGTGACCCTTCGGTCGATCGTATTTTTTCATTCCACCGTCACCCCGATTTCGCGGAGGATGTTGCGGGCGCGTTGGCCGCTGTCGTAATAAATCGCTTCTGCCGGTTCTACCAACGTTCCATGACGGCTGCGAAACTCTCGCCTGTAATTGACCGCATCCGCATACCACCGCAACCCCTCGATCAGCTTGTCACGTTGCTGTAAATACCGCTCGGCATCTTCTGCAAGATCATGTTCAATTCGCATATACGCTTCGATGATCTTCTTTCTTCCCTCGTTTTCCTCCCGCAACCGCTCAATCTCCTGATGTGCGGATTGAAGTTGTTCTTCCAGTTTCAAACACTCGTCTTGCCAGACTATTTCCTCTTTCAATCGCTCCCGCAACTTCCGGTTTTCCTCTTCAAGCTCGCACAATTCCGCCAGCAGGAAGCCACGGTCGATCTTCTCCAACGCTTCCCTAATATCTGCAATCTTCTTTTCGGTGTCAGTCACGGGTTTCATCCTCCCCCTCCATCACCGCCAGCAGACGGCATTTGACCATAGCTTCTGCGGCTGATTTGGATTCTACTTGTGCTAATATTCGTACACCTATAACATCATCAGGCTTATAAATCTCAGCCAAATATGTGCCGTCTGAATAACATAAGTCAAAATTCCATTTTTTCGGTCTATCATGCTCCCATACCTCCCACGCTGCGGCGATGTCTTCGCTGGGACTCCACTTATCTTGCCTTTTGCACAAACCGCTTTCGTTTCGCCAATATCCTATATCTGAATCGAGAAACCATCCCATCACTTTTTCCGCCACTAGCGCATTCAGCTCCCACCCCGGCTGCATCTTCATGATCTCATCACGTGTCATGATTCGGTTCCTCCTGTTCCCAGATTTTTGCCGTAGATACATACATTCTTCCTTGCAGTAGCACGGTTCTCCAGATTTCGGACATTCGAGCATCCACCAAAGTGGCGCTTTTTTGTCATTTGTCATATTCCTTTATTCCTCCAATCCGGCGAGTCTCATAAGTTCCGCCATCGCCATTGTTTTGACGGAGGGGATGTCGTGATGATAATCGATCATCGCCAACCGCCATTCCAGCACCTTACGAACGACTTCTTCGGGGGGTTCGGTGACAAGCGACATATCATGCCCGGAATATACTTCCGAACCTCCTTCTCTGTTTTCGCAAATAGCTGTAATAGGTTCAGGTGCAATGTAAATCGGCTTCTTATTACTTTTCAGCGTCAACCGAATCATGCGTTATCCTCCTTCAATTCAACTTTTCCCGTCTTCGCATACTCTTCCAAGTCCGACTTATAAGCGTTCTTCATCAGGCGTAACTGAATTTCCTTACTCATCTTCTTCCCTCACATGGTCAAGCATCATGATTCCAAGCGTTTCGGCACAGTCGCGACATAGAAAGATACTGTCTCCGCTTATTTCGACAAGCAGGTGCGTGATATGTTTGTTCGGGTATTTGCAAGAATCGCATTTCCAAGTGGGTTGATGAGGTGTTGAGATTCTAATCATTCGTCCTCGTCTCCTTTCAGTAGACATGTGGTTTTAAGCCTTATACAGCCGTCACACACTTAACTTGGACTCAATCCATTGCTCGATTCGTTCAACGTCCTGAATAAGCTCAGAAAGCGTATTTGCAGTGGATTCTTTCACCTTCATTTTCACGATGTGCTTCACTGCCGCCTGAATGCTGTTGAAATATCCGTGCGTCTTGCAAAGTTTCTTTCCCTGTTTGTCCGTTTTTCCGGTGTATTCACGGATAATGAAGCTCAATTCATCGGATTCAAGATACAAGTTTCCTTCAATGTGGACTTTCATTCGTTCCCGTCTCCTTCCCTCACCCGTTCCACCTTTTCTCCGCTGTGGTGGAGAGGGCTTGTGTCGCAACCTTCCATGCTTGCATGTGGTTCCAACTTTGAAATGCTCCGTCATTTTCTCGATTTTCGTTCAGAAGTTGCTTGATTTCCACCAACGCCGCCCGCAGACGCTGGATTTCGGTGTTGTCGGCATCGAATGCGCCGGATTCAATATACGCTTCTATTGTTTCAAGTTCCATGTACGCGCCATATTCAATATCCTTGTAACTTCCAGAGAATTTTGCTTTTCTTGCTTTGATAAACTCCAACACCGCTTTCTTGCTCAGGTATTCACTCATGCGTTCCCGTCTCCTTCCTCTGACTCCGGTAGACTAGTGATAACACAACACTCATGAATTTTGATGTTATCCTCACCTTCAATTTGCCTTGCATCTATCTCCGCTAATTCTCTAGTAGCGTACACCGACCATAAGCCGCTATTTGTCGTAATCACAAATACATTCATTCGTTCCCGTCTCCCTTCAGTAGTTCAGGATTTTCAAATTCATTCCCGATAACTTCAATCCATTTTGGTTCAAGTATCGATATTGTCTTTTCATATTCCGGTTCAATCGGTCTCCGTCCATATTCAATTTCCCAATCATTTGGTATTGTTTTTATACGTTCAATATAGAAACCAAAGCATTTTGTCGAACCGTACTCACTGCCGCTGCCGTCCTGTTCGTATACTCCTAATCTCACAACGCCGATTATTTCATTTCCGCCTTCATAAAGTGTGTATTTTACGATATCGCCTTTATAAATCTCTTTGCCGTTATCGTCGCGTAATTCGGCGTATTGCACGATTTTAATATGGGGAATCTCATGTTGATGTTTCCAATCCACGTCCGCAACACATTGACCGTTAATTTTCTTGCACCCTGCCCAATACGAAAACATGCCACTTTGATGAATGGCGAATCCATCTACCCAGCATTTCTCTTTTTCATCCCACGCCCGAAACTTCATCTCACACACCCTTTTTGCGGATCCATCGTCCGCATCCGCACTTAATGTCAGGATCCATTGACATAAACAAAGCGAATCCGAATACTAGTTCGTTTCCACAAGCACATTGAAATGTCAAATTCAATTAAAATCACTCCTTCTGTTCCTGTTCCAAAACTTCCCGAATCTCCGTGATCTTGCGTTTATACGATAATTTGGCATCACTTCAATTCCTTCACTATCCACAAACACTTTGACCGACACTGCTTTTGGATATAACTCTTTAATAATTTCATGAATTTCATTAATTTTTTCTTCCATATTAAAAATCACTCCTTTAAAAATCCGGCATTGCAATACATGCAACCTTTGTATTTTTCATTTACATCAATCAGATCTTTTTGACATGCAGGACATTCGGAACTGGAATGTTTTCCGCAGTCAAAGAACCCGATGTCGTCAAAAAACTTTCCAACGTGAAGTTCTCCGAACTTTTCCCGTTGGTATCTCAATGCTGGATAGAACGGCATCTTTTTAATCTGTTCGCTACCAAGTCCCCGAAAAGAAGCGACTTGATTATATTCTAGCGCTTGTTGTAAATCCTCCATCTTTATATACTTTGCATAGCGCAAAATGCGCCTGAGAATTGTTGCAATCGTTTCCCCGTTTACGGCAACATCTGAAGGTAACCCGAAGTGCCTTCTCCAGTCGTACAGGCGGGCTACATCATCCAAAGGACTTTTTCTTGGCATCATGAGGGACATCGGATGAACTTCAGCTAGAAGTGCATCATATGCTTCCGGGTTAATCTGTTGCACATCTAACATTCCCCGTAAAGTCCCCTGAACAAGTTCTTCAAAGGAAAGGTTTTTATCAAACTCTTTAGGTAAATCTACCCATCGAACTCCCTTCTTCGGGTCAAACGCTTCATTCATTAAATAGGCGAAGGTTTTGATAACTTCCTTCGCCAACGTCGGCTCTTGCTTCATAGCAATTTTCAAAAAGGGTTTATCTGCTGTATCGATTGAGAACTTCATATGATACCACCCTTTTTAAAATGTTCCAAAGTCATCGTCATCGTATGTTTCCACTTTTGGTACTGGTACTGGTTTTGGATTCGGTTTTGGTTGTTCTTCTTCCGCACGGTACTGTCTCATAGCGATTCCAACACAGTACCTGATGGCTTCTGAAACGCTGGACAGGCTTTCGGTTTTCATGATATTTACAATGAATTCCGCCATTTCCGGATCACTCAACCGTACAGATTGCGGCTGTGTCACCAGTCTCCGGATTCGATCAATTTCTTCTCGATTGTAATTTTCGATCAACTTTTCTTTATGCTCTCGAATAGCTGTTTCGAGATCGATAAGTTTAATTTCTTTACCTCGTTCCAACACTTGGTCTACGCTATTCGGATGATGAACTGTACAAATGTACGGGCTGACGCAATAAGGCGCCAACGTCTCCGGATGGTACATCAGCTTTTTGCGCATTTTCCCACAAGCTACACAATGTTTTCCTAAAAGTTCCATATCTTATTCCTCCTTATCGTTGTTGTATACATTGTATCACAAATTACACTACTTGTCACCATGTACTGGATACGTAAATTGTAATTTGTCGACGAGTGCATTCGCCATAAAATCTCGTGTTCCCGATTATAAACAACATCATCCCGAAATAGAGTAATCTCCTATCTTTATCCTCTCGCGAGAGCACACAAAAGAGCCGGCGACTAGCACCGGCTCTTTTGTTGTTTTGATTTCTTTCTTTTTTCCTCCTTTCTTGCTTCAAGCTTTTTTGCATGCGCCTCCTTACACCAATCTGAACAGTAAGAGTCCATGTTATACGTTGGCGTCCCGCAGTAAAGGCATGACCAGTACATGTTAAAAGCGTCCCATGCCATAACAATTCTCCTTTCCTAATTAGTTAGCTGGAATCTCTTTTAAGGTTATCGGCTTGTCTGCGATAACCAAACGTTGCGCAAGCTCATCCCCCGACAGATCCCCGTCCTTGGTGTAGTCGAACCCGCGGATCGTGACCGCCGTATACGCGCCAACTACTGTAATCAGATGTGGCGGTAATGTACCAACAACATGTTTACCTGCGATCTTGTCCGGAGTTACTGCATCATACACCGGCACGTCTCCGTATCGATCGAGCAATAGATCAACCGTACCTTGGTGACGGGATACAATGACCGTATCAAGATCGTCCGCGTTGTCAATCGTCTCAATGCGGTATTTACGGACATCGAGATCAGCTGCAATGATCTCATCCGGCGTGTTAAACACCGCGCCGCGTGGCAACTGTAGAGCATAGTATTCCGACACGCCTTGGTCCGCTAGTACGGACGGCGCAAGCGATGACAATACGACTTCTTCCGTTCCTTTTGAATAAGCGGACAATCCAGCGATTGCCGCAAAGCCAGAAGCTACAATCTTTTTTGTTTCAAGCAATTCTTTCAATTTCATTTTAACATCTCTCCTTTTCAGATTATATTGACACTTATTACAGTCACACGGCTGAAGATTGCGAATTTGTTAAGTATTCATTGATTATTTGCACATTCCCCTTTTGTGTATTCGTTAATTTGATTCCTGTCTTCACTTCAAGCAAGTGACATAATTTTGGATTCGTCTTTTTATCAAAGTAATATTTAGGATAATGTTCTTCAACATTAGAAATTGCTTTATTTACGATTTTAACTATCAATGGAACAGCAACATTTTCTACAAATGATTCAGAATAAAAATCATCCTTAAACGACTTGTAATAATCAATCACTTCTTGTCTGATTTCTTCATAGTTTTCAGCTTGTTTTGCTTCTTCAATTTCTGCATTGATTTTATCTTTACGCTCCTGTTCTTTACGTTTAAACATCTCTTGTCGTTCTTTCTCTTTTTCTTCATACTCCCTCTTTAAACGCTCCTGCCTTTCCTTTTCAATGGCTTCACGCTCTTTATATAATGACAAGTATTCTTCATGTTTTGCCTTGTCTTTACGAATGATTTCAACGCTTTTAATATCATCTTCACTGATCTTGTAACCGTAATTTCTTTTCCCTTTAGGTAAGAAGATTAAGCTGCCTTGATAAGTGCTGTAAATGATCCTACCCTCCATCGTTTTTAGAACTTTTCCAAAATACCCTGTCAACTCAAGTTCTGCTTTTACAAAATGACCAATAACATTATTAACCATTCTTAACACTCCTTTTAATAATTTAGTTTTATCTCCACTTCCACTGCTCACCATTAAATACCGGATCATTTCCAAACGGTGTAACAGCGACAACAGTCCAATCAAGTCCAGTTTTTTTTTATTTAGTCTGTCACGCGCTTCAAACGCTTTATCAATGTTGCTAAATGTTTTGTCCTGAACTTCTCCAGTGTCGTAATTTTTTAAAACAAATTTATTCTTTGATCTTTTCATGATCATCACTCCTTGTTGTGTTGTTTTTTCATTAATACTCGAAGACTGGCGTGTTATAGGTAATTCTTTTATAAGTGCTGTACAGTTCTTTCACTTCGTCAATGGATTCACATTCTGCCATAAGGCGCATGATTATATTGTTAATATAAGCGTGTCTAATAGTCACATCCTCGCGCATTTTGGGAAACATTCTTTTGCCTTCTTCAAATGCTTCAAATACCATTTTTTCATACTTTGTTTTTGGTCGTGATTGTGATCGTTTTGTCTTATCCTTTGGTAAAAAGTCTTTCAAGCTATACTCGACCGGTTTTCCAGCCAGTAAAGCTTCTTTAACATGTGCTTCATATCTTGCATGTGCATTGTTCATACTATCAATTACCTCCTAAATATTTTGTTGAATGCTTATGGAAAAGGGCTATCCAAGATAGCCCTTTCTAATTTTGAAACAGTTTAATAATCTTGTCGCTGTACTGTCTCATGGCAGCTTCGATAAAGTGTGCATCGTCATGCACACTTTTCCATTGTCCGTCTTGTAATTCAATTTTATCACTGTATTGTACAACGGTCTTACCATTTACCAAGACTTCTGCTTCTCCTTGTGTGAGAGAAAGCCTGTGTCGCTTCACTTCAAATTTTAAATTCATAGTCATCCTCCTAACTGTTCGATATCGATTTAATCAACCGCTTCAAAATTCCTCCCATCCACCATATTTACAGTACATCTCAAGCTCAAAGGCTTCATATATTCCAGCATACACCGCATTCCTAAAGGCACTTTCCAACCTCTTCATAGTCCTTTCAAAATTGAAAGCATTATGATCATACAAAACCGCTTCAACGTCATTAATTAACATATCGTCGTTCAGTTCTTTAGCTTTATTGTAAATATAAATGAGCGTTTTATCTGTTATTCTCTTCTCTTTTCCTTTGTAATTAATAATCATTTTTTCATTCCTCCTACTAACTGAATATGTGTTTGTTGATAACTATATCCGGTAAGTTTTGATTTCTTAAATACTCGTCAAAAGTATCACAATGGATTTCCTGTACTGATACATTAACCTTGTGCAAATATTTTTCGAGATGATCAAAGTAGATGTTCACTTCTGTTAACTGAACAGGCATAATTCCAAGCTTGAATTTGTAATACAAAATTTTGCGCTCGTCCGGTTCATCCTTTAATCGTTCTTCTCTTAATAATTTCCTGTAGTCGATGTTCATTCCACTCACTCCTGTTATATTTATACACCATTTCCACTACAAAACGGCTTGTAGTAGGCTATTTTGTAGTATGTGGTTTAAAGATAAGGCAACTACAGCAACTACAACTGTAGAAATTCATACTTGAAATTTTTGGTTTTGTAGTATCTCTTTCCGTAGGTTTAATACTGTAGTTGTTTCGCTTTTCAGGTGCCAGTAAACTGTACTCGGCGAAAGGTTTAATGTCTTGGCAACCAATTCAGCCGGAAGGCCGAATTCCTTGGATCCCGCATGTACCAAGCCTTTCACGTACTTTTTGCGGGATAGGATTTCCGTCAGTATGCTGACTGAAACAGGCGCCAAAACCATCTCCATGGCGAATGTCTGAAGGACCGAATCCGGTACATTCAAGTGATTTTTCATGAACAGAAAGCTAAATGCGTTTTTGTAATCATTCACGGTAGTCATGTACCCCCTGTAGAAATTGATAAGAATTGTTGTTAAAGAATTAATGGGCAATTACTACAAAATGTTGTTGTGTAGTTGATGAATACAAGGTTGCTTTCGTTTTTTGATTTTTGCTAAATTAAAAATTCTCAAATACACCAAGTATATTAGTTGCCTACATGAAAATGTAGATATTACATTACTACTTCTTCATGAATGGTAGTTATTAATATATTTGGTGAAAATGAAAAAAAAATTTTGCCCCAAACATGTTTTTTTGAGAGAAAAAATGTTTACACGTAGAAGCCTATAGTGCCTACATAAGTTCTACCGGTACTAACTACAATGTAGTAAACGTTTTACTACAAAAAACTATTCAAATTCTAGTGTATTATGTGTTTGTAGTAGCATAGTAGTAGTGTAAATTTACATTATTCTTCCTGAATTTCCACTGAATTTCCAAATTCAAGTTGTCAAGATCGACTTGCGGACGCATATAGGTGCAGATATGCGCCCGCAGTCATTCCTCCTGTTATTTAGATATAGGATACACATGTTTTAACGCTCGTTTTGCAAGTGTATCGATATGCCTGTCATAACAGTCATACTCCCTGTACCATTTAGAGATTGTATTTGAGCCAACAGCCGCACGTAATGCATCCCATGCTAGGCGCGTTTCAAAGTCTTTATATCCTCCAGTTTTCCTTAAATGTTCGGCATGCAACTTGATTTTTTCCTCGATCTCTTTCATTTTTTCGATAACCCCGTTTAATTCGGCTTCCAATTTCATCTTCATTTTTTCATTCCTCCTGATTTTTGATTTTTATACAGTATTGTGCGTATAACACTTAAACGGTGTATTCACCCATAAATAGTCGCATATACGGATTAGATTCTTATCCACATTGTGCATCCAAGTATTTACATTTGACTGTTCATCCCACTCATAAGTAACGACTACTTCCCGGTTTTTGACGTCTAATTTATAGGATACTTTGCTTGTAATGTGAGGATCATGCAAAGGGATTCGATCGATACACTCTTGCACATCCTTAATAATTGCCTTTTTATGTTTCCGGATCGTTTCCGTCAACGAAGATTCTTCTCGATCAGCAATCTTTGACGCATAATCCCGAATATCGACGATCAGCCTTTTTCGCATGTTGCATCATCCTCAGTTCTTTCAAAGCATTTTGCATCAAACGATCCTAAATAATTCAAGTCTTTGTCGAAGATCATTACATTATAGGGTACTCTTTCAGATAAAACGCCATAATATGTTTCGTTTTTTGGAAATTCATATAGATAAGTACTTAAATCAAATGGATTCCCACGCTCCCAACTGATGAAACGATATTTGCCCATTCGCTTTACCAATTTATTGAATGACGGGCTATCGAAGCCCGTCACATTTCGGAACGTGTTTGCAAGTTCCTTTGCCTTTTCTAGCCAATATACATCCGGAAAATCGAAAAATGAGTCTGCTAGCTGGCTGATCCTCGTTTCCAGTACCATTTCAATATTGATCCAATCGTTTAATGACAGTTTTTTGTCCATAAGGATATGCCTCCTTCATTGTTTTTTGACTCAATATTCGCCGGTTAATGCCCTAGCAACTTCCACGAAGTCAATTTTGTCGAAGATGAGATTCATTAAGTCTGATACATACCCATGGATAACAGGGCTTTTGACGTTATCCAGTTCACTATACACATACTCTTCCAGCGTGTTTCTAAGGTGTTCGGCAAATGTATAAATATCCGTGTCAAACGCTTTACTCATCAAGTTATGATAAAACAGTTCGTTACTCTCCAGCCACAAAACAGTGAAATATGTTTCAATATTCTTGTATCCATTCATTTTTAATTCCTCCTTAGTTTATTGGTTTAAGTTTAATCGGTGTGCAAGGCAAAACGGTGTTGCTGCTTGGTACGCTTTATGCGATACTTCTCCGCATACAACCCGCCGCCCCGTGCCTACCGTCGCTAACTAGTGCGGTTTATAGTCCGCAGGGACTTGCTGGCTTAATGATAACGGCATTCCCAGCCACTTATACCGGACGGTATTTACGCAGGTATCCGCCTCCTGCACGTGTGACGACAGCCCACACGCTAGCGCACGACAATTGTTTTACTTAACTTATTTACTTATCTGTAGTATTCCCTCCCTTTAGTGCTTCTACTCATATTGTAGTACAGACTTTGTAGTGTGTCAAGCACTTTTTATAAACTTTTTTGTGGTTTTTTGTAGTGGTTCATGTTGTTACTTTTACTTTACTACAGACTTTGTAGTGTGTCAAGCACTTTTTATAAACTTTTTT
>Ga0207866_1000613_pt1 | contig 48371 bp, 48 predicted proteins | sample HigsolmetaAR203D_FD_184835 | JGI IMG/M metagenome (GOLD analysis project Ga0207866, IMG submission 184835) | Ionic liquid and high solid enriched microbial communities from the Joint BioEnergy Institute, USA - AR20-3-D (SPAdes) (version 2) ...
ACATTAAGATAGAATGGCAAGGTGCTGTTATATTTTCGATAATTACTGGATTAATTAGTTGGAAATTAAAAGAGACGGATGAAGAACCACCAACGATTGATAGTGAAGAATTCAAAGAAATAGAAAAAAGATTTGATTTCAAAAAATAGGAGGAAACACTAAAGAATGGTGTTCCCTCTTTATTTCCCTATTTATCAACATTAAAATTTAACAGAGCCTCATTTTAAAGGAGATCCTCATGCAAGGGCTGTTTTTATGTCTTGAGATTTTATCTAGCACCACGGGTAACGTTTTTCAATTAGTAAAGAAACAGCTTTACGCCGCGCATTGTCTGGTTCAATCACGAGTGCTCTAGGCCGGCATGCCACTGCCATTCAAGCGCCCGCTGCTAGGCGGGCGCTGTTTATTTATACGACTGCTGATGTTGACAATTTTGTGAACAATACCGCCACAAGATAAGGAACCATTGATTTCCTGCAACCCACATGATATGATAAACAACAAATTCTGAAAATTAAGACTGTCATTTTTCATCCAGCAAGCCATTCGAGGAGGTGACCGGCGCCGATGGGAGAACCCCCTCCCGACCGCGCCTAGTATATATGGAGCAACACACACATCGTTCGCCAAACGCAGCAGAACAACGAGGTGCTTTTTTGTTGGCGGCAGTAGAAAAGCAGGACATCCCGACTAACGAGCATGTCCAATCCGTCCTTGGGGCGCTTGCGCAATGGGGGCATCCGGCAAAAGGGAACGTCATCATCCAACTCGATATCCCACGCAAGCTATGGATGGAGAAACTTGCCAACGCCGGACAAAACCCAGAAATTGCAACAAATGATCATTTCATCGTCGGCCATGTACACATTTCTCGGTCGGCTGACGCAGATCCGATTCGGGTGCATCTCCGCCAACTTTGCAAACAGTTCGGCTTTGTTCTTCTTTTCGAATCCATCCGACCATCCTCGGATGGCAATACCTTGTTTTTACAAATCGCCATGTTGCCGAGGGATGTGTTTTCCTTATCCGACCGTTTGTTCCGCTTGATGGCGGCAATGGAGCGCGATTCAATCGTCCGCGTCGCCTCGCTTAGCCATACCCATGTGGTCTATCAAGCTGACACATTAGCCCAATTGCTGCGCGAACCGGATGTATCTCATCCATTCCTCGCCTCAACTGCTACGTTCGCTTATGTCGGGCAAGCAGGCGCGCCTCTTTGCTATAAGCGTCTCGGTTCAGCCGGCATGCTTGTTCATAGCGCTAAAACGTCTATTTCGGCAGTCGAGACGCTCATTTACATTGACGGTTACAGCCTGCTCGAAGCAGTCGGACTTGCTTTCATGCCAAATAAGGCTAAACAAAACGGATTGTCGCCGCTGGAACAACCACATGTTCTTTTTGCCGCCTGTTCGGAACAGGAAGCCATATGGATTGCCAACACCGCCGAGTCGCTTTGGAAAATGGACACTCCTTCCCGTGTGTTCATCACCTCCAAGCCATATGGCGACACCGCCAAGTCGCTGACTCCAGGGCAGCCGCTAGCGCTCATCCGCTCTGCTGCCGGGCAAACACAATGGCTTGATGGAACCCGTTTTTATCAGGAAATGAATACCCGCCTCTCTAACCGACGCACCGCCAATAGCAAGACTGCCTTCTGAATCTTTTCAACGCTCTGCCGATTTCGGCGGGGCGTTATATTTTCCCCTTGAACTCATAGATAAAAGTGTGTATAGTACAGAATGGTTTACCAAATCGAAAAGGAGAGATTTCCATAGATGAAGCTCGGTGCCCGCATTTTTAAAACGGGAATCGCCGTGGCGTTGGCTCTGTTTTTAGCGGCGCTTTTTCATTTTCCATCACCAGTGTTTGCCGGCATTTCTGCGGTGTTCGCCATGCAGCCGACCATTTATCGTTCCTACTTATCATTAATTGAACAAGTACAAGCGAACGTGATCGGCGCCTTGTTCGCAATCACCGCGGTTCTCATCCTTGGCCGTGACCCACTTATCGTCGGCTTGACGCTCATGATCGTCATCGCTCTTTGCCTAAAAATGCGTCTTGAATCGTCGACGATTTCGGTGGCGCTTGTGACCGTTATCGCGATTATGGAATATACGGAACGCCAGTTTATCGAATTTGCAGCTATCCGCTTTTTAACCATTATGCTCGGCATTTTCGCCGCCTTTCTCGTCAACTTGATTTTCTTGCCGCCAAAGTACGAAAAAAAGTTGTACGAAAAAATTAGTGGTGAGACGGAAACGATTTTAAAATGGATCCGACTGCATAAGCAACAAGTTGCCGACCATCATCATTTAAAAGATGAAATCGAAACGTTGCTCGATGAAATGACGAAACTCAAGCATCTTTATTTCATGTATAAGGAAGAGCGCACGTATTTCCGTCGCCAGCGCTTCCAAAAATCGCGCAAGCTCGTTTTATACCGCCAGATGATTGCTGCGGCTGACCGAGCGCTGTCAGTATTAAAATGGCTTCATCGCCTTGAAAACGAGCTCGGACGTCTGCCTGCTGAGCTCCACCAAGCCATCAGCTTGCATCTCAGCCACTTGCTTGACTATCATGAGCAGCTATTGCTGAAATTTATCCATAAGGCAAAACCGCTTCCCCATAACAAGAGAGCCGAAGAAATATACCGCCAGCGTGAACGGCTCGCGGCGACCTTTTACTCCGAAGGACAGCTGCCCGCTGAGTACCGGTTGTTCTCCTTAATTGGAGCGATCATCGATTACGGGGATCGGCTTGAGCATTTAGATAAGTTAATTGATAGCTTCCACCATTACCATTATGATGAGGAGCTGACGAAACAGCTCGAAAAGTCAACAGGCGGCCGCTCATAGCGGGCCGCCTGTTTTAGCTTTTCATCCGTGGGTCAAGCGCATCGCGCAGCCCGTCACCCATTAAGTTAAAACCGAGCACGGTTAACATAATCGCCAGTCCTGGAAAAATCATCGTCCACGGTGCTTGCGTTAAAAAATCTTTCGCATCGGACAACATTTTCCCCCACTCTGGGTTTGGCGGCTGTGCCCCTAATCCTAAAAAGCCAAGTGCCGCCGCTTCGATAATGGCAGTAGCGATCGCCAATGTCCCTTGAACAATAATCGGCGCTAGGCTGTTGGGCAAAATATGGTGAAACAAAATGCGCCAATCGCTCATACCGATTGCTTTTGCCGCCATAATGTATTCCTCCTGCTTAATGCTTAACACGCGAGAACGGATTAAACGGCCGAAGTTCGGCACATTAATGACAGCAATGGCAATAAGGGCATTTTGCAAAGACGGGCCGAGCACCGCAACGATGCCGATCGCTAATAAAATGCTCGGAAATGCTAGCATAATATCAAATAGTCGTGAAATCACTCCATCGATCCATCTGCCGTAGTAGCCAGCGATAATGCCAAGCAATGAGCCGACAACGATCGACCCGAGCACAGAGAAAAACCCTACCCATAATGAAATGCGCGCTCCATAAATCACACGGGAGAAAATATCGCGGCCAAAATCATCCGTTCCAAACCAGTGCTCACTCGAAGGCGGTTGCAGCCGCTCAGCCAACTGCTGTTCTTTGTAGTCATACGGCGCCAACCAGGGCGCCAAGATGGCGATCATAATAAAAAATAAGACGATCCCTGTCCCAACAAGCGCGATTTTATTCTTTCGAAACCGTTGCCAAGCTTCTCCCCATAATGAAACAGTTCTTTCTTCCTCAATCGCTGTCGGTGGCGTTGCCGGTGTGCGCGCTAATTCAGCCATACACACGCCTCCCTCTTCGTTAATTGTACTTAATACGCGGATCAATCGCTGCATAAAGCAAGTCAACGATTAAATTAATGAAAATGAAAATGGCAGCAATAATTAAAATTCCTGATTGAATAACTGGATAATCTCGGTAACCGATTGCATCATAAATATAACGTCCAATGCCAGGCCAGCTGAAAATCGTTTCCGTCAAAATTGCTCCGCCAAGCAATAGCCCTGTTTGCAAGCCGATGACAGTCAATACGGGAATAATGGCGTTTTTTAACGAATGCTTATACACAACCCAAAACATGCTTACCCCTTTCGCTCTTGCGGTGCGGATATAATCCGATTTCATCACTTCGAGCATGCTAGAGCGTGTCATGCGGGCAATAATCGCCATCGGAATCGTCGCTAACGCCATACTCGGCAACACGAGATGTTGGACGACTTGCCAAAACTGCTCCGTATTTCCACTGAGCAGTGTATCGATCAAGTAGAGATGGGTAATCGGCTCAATGGGGTTACGCACGTCCTCCCGACCTGACGTCGGCAGCCAGTCGAGCTGAATCGAAAACAACCACTGCTCCATCAACCCAAGCCAAAAAATGGGCATCGAAACGCCGATTAACGCTAATACCATCGCAATATAATCGAACCATGAATGCTGAAACCAAGCGCTAATAATGCCGGCGTTGACACCAATCACAACAGCAATCAACATTGCTGCTAACGACAGCTCGAGCGTTGCCGCCAAATACGGCCAAATTTCTTCGGCGATGGGAGCGCCGGTGCGAATAGACTCCCCTAAGTCGCCACGCAGCAACCCGCCAATATATTTGACATATTGGACATACCAAGGCTCGTCCAATCCAAGTTTATGGGTCAAAGCCGCCACTGCTTCCTTCGTCGCCTTTTGTCCTAAAATGACTTGTGCGGGGTTGCCAGGAATCGCTCGGATCATAAAAAACACAACTAACGACATGCCAAATAAGACGGGAATAATCATCAGCACCCTTCTCACTATATACGACAGCACCCAAGTATCCCTCCCTTAACGTGCGGTAAACAAAGAGGGGAAGATGCGCTCCTTCCCCTCTCCCAACTGATTATTGAAATTCCACTTTTGTAAATTTGTCTGAGCCAGTCGGATGCGGATGAAACCCTTGAATATTTGTCTTGCCGGCTAACAGCGGAGTCGAGTGAACGAGCGGAATCCACGGTGCCTCTTCTTTAATAATTTCTTGTGCCTGTTTATACAGCTCATTGCGTTTATTTTCATCGCTGACTGTTTGCGCCTCAACTAAAATGTTATGAAGCTCATCGTTCGCAAAATACGTGTAGTTGTTGCTGCCAATGCTGTCTTTGTCAAGGAGCGCGTATAGGAAGTTATCCGCATCACCGTTGTCGCCGGTCCAACCGAGCATGAAGGTATCCGCTTCCCCTTTAGCGAGCTTCTCTAAGTAAGTCGCCCATTCATATGACACAATTTTCGCTTTGACACCGATTTTGGCAAAGTTTGCTTGAATGGCTTCAGCGATTTTTTGCCCATCCGGCATATACGGACGCGGCACCGGCATCGCCCAAAGTTCGATTTCAAAGCCGTTCGGGTATCCGGCCTCCGCGAGCAATTGTTTGGCTTTTTCTAGATCAAACGGGTAGTCTTGAATGGCATCGTTATACCCTGGAATGCTCGGTGGCATCGGATTTTTTGCCACTTCCGCCTGTCCGGCGTAAAACGCATCGATGATTGCTTTCTTATCGACTGCATGGTTCAACGCTTGGCGCACCAGTTTGTTTTTCAGAGGGCCTCTCGTCGCTGTCAGTCCAACATAGGCGACGTTCATCGACGGACGCTTAAAAATTTGAAACTCTTTGTTTCCTTCCACTTGTTTTAAGTCCGTCGGGTTCAAGTCTTCCATGATATCGATTTCCCCTTTTAAAAGGGCATTGAGGCGCGCTGAGTTGTCCGGAATGGAAACGAAAATAAGCTGATTCAACTTCGGATAACCTTTTTCCCAATATTCTTTATTTTTCTCAAGCATGATCCGTTCGTTTCGTTTCCACTCTTTAAAGATAAACGGTCCGGTGCCAACCGGATGTTCGCCAAATTTGTCACCGTATTTTTTCACAGCTTCTGGGCTGGCAATGGCAAACGGCGGCATGGCGATATTTTTCAAGAACGGCGCTTGCGGACGCTTCAGCACAAACTGTACGGTATAGTCATCAATCGCTTTCACCTCTTTAATGACATGGCCTTCATCATTTTTATAGCCGCCAAACATCGAGCCATAGTATGGGAACTTGTCTTCATTGCCGTTTGCCCAACGCTCAAAGTTGAATACAACTGCTTCAGCGTTAAAATCCGTGCCATCATGAAACTTTACACCTTGACGCAACTCGAAAGTGTACGTCAGTCCATCCTCAGAAACCGTCCACTTCGTCGCCAATGCTGGCTTAACGGATGTGTCGTTGTCGTTGTAGTCAAGCAGTGTGTCAAAAATGTTTTTCGTGACTTTGAGCGACTCACCATCCGTCACTGTCGCCGGGTCAAGCGATACCGAATCGCCACCGCGGCCATAGACAAGAGTGTCTTGGGCCGATGGTTTTTCGCTGCTGCCCCCTGTGCTTTCCTTCGGCTTGCTACAGCCGGCAAAGACAAGCACAACGGCAAGCAGCATGGCCAGCCAGGTAAACCATTTGTTTCTTCTCATCGTTTCTCCCCCTTACTTGTTTTGTCTATCATCACACCGCCTGCTGTTTATTCATATAAATGGCAGGCGACGTAATGTCCAGTCGCTACTTCTTTTAATGCTGGACGTTGAGCACGACAAATGTCCATACAAGCCGAGCAGCGCGTATGGAATGCGCACCCTTGCGGTGGATTGGCCGGGCTCGGCAAATCACCGGAGAGTAGCTGACGCTCCGCTTTATGGTCCGGATCGGGAATCGGCACAGCAGACAAAAGCGCCTTCGTATACGGATGTTTCGGCGCTTCATATAGCGACTCACTGTCCGCTAGTTCGACCATCCTTCCTAGATACATGACGCCGACTCGGTCGCTAATATGCCGTACCACTCCCAAATCATGAGCAATGAAAATATATGTAAGGCCAAACTGTTTCTGCAAATCTTCAAGCAAATTAAGCACTTGTGCTTGAATCGACACATCGAGCGCTGAGACCGGCTCATCGGCGATAATCAGCTTCGGATTGGTCATCAGTGCCCGCGCGATGCCGATGCGTTGGCGCTGACCGCCGCTAAATTGGTGCGGGTAACGTTTCGCATGATACGAACCGAGCCCGACAACTTCAAGCATCTCACGCACCCGACGCTTCCGCTCTTCTTTCGACCCGATGCCATGAACAATCAACGGCTCCTCTAAAATTTTTTCCACCGTATGGCGCGGATTGAGGGAGGCAAACGGATCTTGGAAAATCATTTGCATATCGCGCCGCAACCGACGCAACTCTGTTTTGGATAAAGCCGTTACCTCTTTTCCTTCAAAAGTGATCGAACCATCCGTCGGCTCAATCAGTCTCATCAGCATTCGTCCTGTCGTCGACTTGCCACAACCGGACTCACCGACGATCCCAAGTGTCTCGCCGCGATATACGGTAAATGTCACATCATCAACCGCTTTCACCATTCCGATTTGTTTGCCAAAAATGCCACCGGTAATCGGAAAATATTTTTTAAGCCCTTTCACTTCGAGCAACAGGTCGCTCATCGACTCCCCCTCCCTTCTCTAGCGCCAAAAAGCAACGGGTGCGATGTCCTTGTTCGCCCGTTTCATATAGCTGCGGATCCTCTTGACGACAGCGGTCAAACACATATTCACACCGCTCAGCGAACCGGCAACCACAGCGAACGCTCCCCGGCTTCGGCACTTGTCCAGGAATGGAGTACAGACGCTCCTTTTTACCACGGATATCGGGAATCGAGCGAATTAAACCGGCGGTGTACGGGTGCTGTGGCCGTCGAAAAATCGCCTGAACACTTCCCTCTTCAACAATTTGACCGGCATACATCACGATCACACGATCACATATTTCAGCCACAACTCCCAAATCATGAGTAATCATCATAATCGCTGTGCCGAACGTCCGGTTTAATTCTTTCATCAACGCTAAAATTTGTGCTTGAATCGTCACATCAAGCGCTGTCGTCGGTTCATCAGCGATCAAAAGCGCCGGTTGGCACGCCATCGCCATGGCAATCATCACCCGCTGACGCATACCGCCTGACAACTGATGCGGATATTCATCCAGCATTTGTTCGGCGCGCGGCAATCCGACAAGTTTGAGCATTTCTGCCGCCCGTGCTCTCGCTTCTTTTTTCCTTATTTTTGTATGAAGACGAATCGCCTCAACTAGCTGATCGCCAATGGTGAATAATGGGTTTAATGACGTCATCGGCTCTTGAAAAATCATGGCGATCTCATTCCCACGGATTTGCTTCATCCGTCGCTCTGAGGCTTCGACTAAATTCTCACCTTTAAACCAAATCTCACCGCCGACCACCTTGCCGATTCCTTTTGGCAATAATCCCATGATTGACAGCGATGTGACGCTTTTTCCGCATCCAGACTCCCCGACGATACCGAGCACTTCACCCTCACGAGCAGAAAAGTCAACACCATCGACAGCGGGAATCTCCCCGTCATCTGTAAAAAAAGAGGTTCGAAGCCCCCGAACTTCCAATAAAGGTGCTTCCATCCTCCCCCTCCCCCCTCATAACCCCATTTCATGAAACTTTTTCTCTCTCAACAAAATTATGACATGCATCATACTATAATACAATATAATATTATAAAAAATTAAAATTATCTAAAAAGAAATAAAACAATAAAAAACGGCTTTGCCTAAGGCAAAACCGCTTTTTTTATGTTTTTCAATAATATTAATATTTTTGTTTACTATCATAAGTGTTGAACCATAAACAACTCGTAATAGCTCCCTCGTTTCGCCATGAGTTCCTCATGCGTGCCGCTTTCGACAATTTGCCCGTTTTCGATGAACAAAATGCGATCAGCATGGGTGATCGTCGACAAACGATGGGCGACGACAAACGTCGTGCGGTTTTTCGCCAAACGATCAAGCGCTTCTTGAATGTATTGCTCATTTTCCAAATCGAGCGCCGACGTCGCCTCGTCAAAAATGAAAATCGGTGGATTTTTCAAAAACACGCGAGCGATGGCAATCCGCTGTTTTTGCCCGCCGGAAAGCTTGACGCCGCGCTCACCGACTCTCGTGTCATAGCCGTCGGGCAAACTCATAATAAACTCGTGAGCGTTCGCTGCTTTCGCCGCAGCGATGACTTCCTCATCCGTCGCGTCCGGCTTGCCGAGCAAAATATTCTCTTTCACTGAATCACTGAACAAAAAGTTGTCTTGAAACACAAGGCCAATTTGATCGCGCAAGCTGCGGACGCGAAACGAGCGAATGTCCATGCCATCAAGCAAAATGCGGCCATCGGTCACATCGTAAAAACGCGGAATTAAGCTAACAAGCGTTGATTTGCCACCACCGCTTGGACCGACTAAGGCGACCGTTTCCCCCGCTTTGACGGAAAACGACACATCGCGAAGCACCAGCGGCCCACCGTCGTGATAGGCGAACGTGACGCGGTCAAAGACGATATCGCCTTTCACACAGCGACACTCAATCGCCTGTGGCGCATCATCAATATCATACCGCTCATCCAAAAATTCAAACACGCGATCCATCGAGGCAAACGACTGCGTCAACGTCGTCGAGGCATTAACCAGGCGACGAAGCGGTGTATACAGCCGCTCGATATAACCGACAAAGGCCACCATGGTACCGACGGTCATCTGTCCAGTGATCACTTCATACCCCGCATAGATGATGACCACGATCGGCGCGATGTCGGTAATCGTATTGACCGCTGCAAACGATTTAGCGTTCCAACTCGTATGTATAAGCGCCTTCGTTAAAAAATGACCGTTTTGCTTTGAAAAACGCCGCTGTTCTTCGTCTTCAATCGCAAAGCTTTTCACGACCGGCATCCCTTGCACTCGCTCGTGCAAATATGCCTGCAATTCAGCGAGCGCCTGTGAACGCTGACGGGTGCGCTGACGCAGGCGGCCAAAAAAATATTTGACCGCAAACGCGTAAAGCGGCAGCGTACTGACAGAAATAAGCGTCATTTTGACATCCATGTTCACCATAATCACGAGGGCGATCAAGATCGTTGCCATATCGATCCATAAATTCATCAACCCAGTAATAATAAATTCTTTTGTCTGCTCAACATCATTGATAACGCGCGAGATCACCTCACCCGTCCGGTGGTTCGCATAATACGAAACACTCAACTTTTGCATATGATGAAATAGTTGCTGACGAATATCGTATAACACTTTGCTTGCTGTCCATTGCGCGAAATATTGCCGGTAATATTCGACAAACGGCCGAATGACGAGAAAGACGATCAGCATAAAGGCGAGCGCCTGCCAAAGGCGGTTTGTTTTCTCTTCAAGTGAAAGTGCGTGATTGGCGATCACGTCATCAACGACGAATTTCAACAACAATGGAATGAGTAACGGAATAGAAAATTTTATGATGCCAATAACCATTGTGGCAGCGATATGCCAACGGTAAGGACGGACAAACTGCCAGTAACGACGGATACTTCCCATGGAGATCCCCCCTGAAAAAGCAGAAAAAACCTGTCAGCGGTGCCGAACAGGCTTTTTTCATGCCGCTATTTTTGGTACGCCTGAAACACTCCGTACCATTTGTCAATAAACTCGGGCGCGAACGGTCCTTTCCGCTCTTGGATCCAACCAATGAGCTTCTGGACGTTATTTTTTAAAATACGGTCAATCACATCCGGGTAGTTCATCTCGCGGCGATGCCGCTCGTATTCGTCTTCATCAAGAAGCATGTACGTCATATCAGGAAACACTTTAATATCCAAATCGTAATCGATATATTTCAGCGCCTCGTCATCCCAGACAAACGGGGAGCTTAAATTGCAATAATAATATACTCCGTCCTCGCGAATCATAGCGATAATGTTAAACCAATGCTTGGCGTGAAAAAAACAAATTGCCGGCTCGCGCGTCACCCACGTCCGGCCGTCCGCTTCCATGACAAGCGTTTTGTCGTTGCCGCCGATTACGTACGCTGATGTTCCTTTTAACACGACCGTTTCCTGCCAAATGCGATGGATCGTCCCATTATGTTTGTAGCTATGGATTTGAATGATTTTCCCTTCCCGTGGGTATGCTGGCATCACTCTTCCCTACTTTCCGATGGGAGCTTCTTCTTTTCATTATACCTTGTTTACTTCGCAAATGAAAAGAAAGCCGCCTTGCCGAAGCAAAAGCGGCCTAGCGGTGCAGCGCTGAAGGATGCGGCCTGCTTCAAGCGCTAGATGACATCTGTCTCTCAAACACGCGGCGAATGGCTTCGACTTGCTGTTTCATTTGCCGTACTTCTTCACGAAGAGCAATGGTCGGCGCTTCGCGTTCGAGTTCCTCCAACTGGCGGGTAATCTCCTGACAGCGCTCCATTTCATGCCACAAAAACAACGTTTCTTCCCGTTCATCCACCCAAATCTGTTCCATGCTCCTCCTATTCTCCCTTCCCCTTTGTCCTACCATCTGCTTTATCATTTCGCGACCCGACTTTCAAATCCTCTAGCTAATTATGTAGAGCCTTAGCAGCTTTTGTCGACAAAAAAGCAGAGGCGTACTGCCTCCGCTTTTTGACTTTCCTATCCGGCCTCTTGCCTGCGCTCTCTTGGCAACATACGCCGCCATTAGCGCTCGATGGCATCGGCCATTTATAATGATCGGTTACTGATTAGCGTTTTGTGCTTTGCGGGCTTCTGCTTGCGCATTTTGTTGTTTGACATGTTGTACATTCGTCTCAGCCGCAAACTCAGTGCCGAATTGGCCAGCTTGAGCAGCTTGCGACGATTGTGCATTTTGTTGTCTTACTTCTTGAATGTTCGTGCCAGCAGATGTTTTGTTCGGTTGTTTGGCCATTGCTCTCACCTCCACGTACCTTACTATGCCCCGGAGGTGGCCGTTCTATCCGCCGACATTATAAAAGTAAAGATCTTCCACCATCAACAATGATCGTCTGTCCGCGAATCATTTCAGCCGCATCGGATAACAAAAACAAGACGGCGTTAACGATATCTTCCGGTTTCACCGGGCGCCCGGCTGGGGTGTTCGCCGCCGCATCAGCGAGTAGCTCATCGCGGTTCGGGAAATGTTTCAACGCATCCGTATCAACCGCTCCGCCAGAAACGGCGTTGACGGCGATATTTTTTGGTGCCAGCTCGACGGCCAAGTAGCGCGTAAGAGCCTCAAGTGCCGCCTTCGACACGCCGACAGCCGTATAGTTTTCCAAATAGCGGATCGAGCCGAGTGAGCTGATGCTGACGATTTTTCCACCGCCGACTTTTTCCATCCGTTTTGCTGCTTCTTGGGCGCAAAATAAAAGTGCCTTACTGTTGATATTCATTGTCCAATTCCAATGCGTTTCTTCCAGCTCCATCGCCGGTCGCAACACGCCGGATGCGGCATTATTCACCAGCACATCGACCCGCCCGAACGCTTCGTCTATATGGGCAAACATGTCACGAATTTTCTCGACGTCGCCAACGTTCGCTTTGACGACAAGCGCTCTTCTGCCGAGCGCTTCGATTTCACGTGCTGTTTCTTCAGCTGCTGTTTTGCTGCGAGCATAATTAACGACAATATCATATCCTTCTTGCGCCAGTCGCAAAGCAATCGCTTTACCAATGCCGCGGCTGCTTCCCGTAACGACCGCCACTTTTCCACTCATGTTTTTCCACTCCTTTACGTATAATATAGCCGAATTCCGCAAACAAAGGAGGCGCAGCCTATGTATGTCGGCCGCGATATGACTGAACTGTCAATGATTCCAAAAACGGAATGGACCGATGATGAACTCGCTTATTTCCACCATTCATTCCAGCAAATTGCTCCGTATTTAAACATCGAAGGGCAAACGATTCATCGGGAAATTATTGAAGAAATTGAAGCGCGCGGCGGCCTTGGGCGCCGCGAAGCGACGTACACGCATGGCACGATGCCAGTTCCCGATTAACGCAGGCGGCGCACTTCGCCTGCGTGCTCTTGATATTCCCGCCAAACGCGCTGATGTGACACAGGAAATGCGTATGTCTCTAGCTCCCTCTCTGACACCAATCGATACGGTTCCTCCAGCCGCTCGCCATCAAGCAATCGTCCATAAAACACCGTCAGCTTCCAAACTAAGTGGGAAAAAACATGATCAAACGAAGCGATAGGTTCACCAAGCTTGACGTCGAGACCTTGCTCGTTCAAAAACGCCCTTTCCAAATTCTCTGTCTCACCTTCGCCCTTCATTTCACAGCTTGGAAATTCCCACAAGTTTGCCAGCAGACCGGTATGATCACGTTTGCGAATCAGAATGCGCCCATCTTGGTCAGTCAGCACCGCGACCGCAAGGGGCACTTGTTTCACCGCTGTTTTTTTCGTTTTCACCGGCAGTTCCTCTGGCACCCCTTCCGCGAACGCCCGGCAATGAGCTTGCACCGGGCAAAGAAGGCACGATGGGCGGCGCGGCGTACAAACAAGAGCACCCAGCTCAATCAACGCTTCATTAAATGCCCCAGGCTGTTCATACGCCATAATTTCACGGACAATCTGTTCAAACCGCTTTCGTGTTGACGCCTTAGCAATGTCATCCGTCACCAAAAACAAACGAGACAACACACGCATGACGTTACCATCGACCGCTGGCTCTGGCACGCCGTAGGCGAGGCTCAATACAGCCCCGACCGTATACGGACCGACTCCTTTCAACTTCGAAAACTCATCCGGATTATCCGGCACTTTTCCTCCGTAGCGCTCTTTCACTTCTTTTACCGCTGCATGCAAGTTGCGCACACGCGAGTAATAGCCGAGCCCTTCCCACGCTTTCAGCACTTCGTCTTCATCGGCGTCAGCGAGCGCCTCTAGCGTCGGAAATTGCCTGATAAACTTTTCAAAATACGGAATCACTGTCTCGACGCGCGTCTGCTGCAACATGACTTCCGATACCCAAACCTTATACGGATCGCGGTCTTGGCGCCACGGTAAATCGCGGCGCTCACGGGCAAACCAATCAAGCAAATCGCGCTGAAACTCGCGGGCAGGAAACCGTTTTGTCCACGTTGTCATATTCATTATGTCCCCCATGGTGTCTATTGTCCATCCCATTATACCAAAAAACCCCCAACATGACTTGCAGCATGCAGGAAGACAAACGGCTGGGTGATCCACTACAGAACATGGAGAGACGAAGATCTTGCTCAAGATATGACGTAAAAACGATGCACATCACGGCATCGGCAGTTGGAAAAACACAGAGGCTGAAAACGTGACAACATGAGAATGGGGAAACAGCATAGACCATTTTGCAGGATGAAAGGTTTATAACTAGTGAAGGACTCCCTCCGCTGTTTGGATCAATCACTATCCTAGCAGGGAGAGAGTCCTTTTGATAGGAATGTAGCTTCCTTCCTACTACGCTTTGTCTGGCATTCCTCACAAACACAACAGACAAACGTCCGTGATTCTCATCAAGAATCTACGTTAGATTTCACCGAAAAATAGTTGACTCATACGTGATGGGATTGTTCTTTTGTCGTGGAAACATAGGCTGTCTGTTCATATTGAGCACGCATTTGACGAATATCAATGCGAACAAGCAAAGACAAAACGAGAGCGATGACAAACAATCCGCCAAAAAAGGCTAAACTTCCTTCATAAGAGCCAGTTGTGTCTTTAATATATGCCGCAAACATGGGTCCGACCAACCCGGCGGCTGCCCAAGCAGTTAAAATATAACCATGGATGGCGCCAAGCTGTTTTGTTCCGAACAAATCACCGATATATGCTGGAATACAGGCGAACCCGCCGCCATAACACGTATACACAATCGTCAGCATCACAACAAACAGCCATTTAATGGATACATTCGGCAACAAGAAGAAAATCAAAATTTGCAAAACGAAAAATGTCGTGTATGTATTCGGCCGCCCAATATAATCGGAAGCTGACGCCCAACCGATGCGCCCTAGCCCGTTAAATACCCCAATGGCGCCAACCAGTGCCGCCGCTGCCGTTTGGCTGATGCCGATGCTTTCTACCGCTAACGGCTTGGCCACCGCTAAAACAGCAATGCCGCATGTGACGTTAATAAACAGCATAAACCACAAATACCAAAACCGTCTTGTTTTAACAGCTTCATTGGCCGTCAATTGCGCCAAGTCAAGCGAAGGCTTGGCTTTTCCGGCCTTCACTTTTTCTTGAAATCCTTCCGGCAGCCATCCTTCCGGCGGTTTTTCTAAGTAAAGGGAAGATACCGTCATAATGACAAAATACGTGATACCTAAAATAAAAAACGTATTTTGTACACCAACGGAATCAATCAAACTATTCATCACAGGACTCGCGATTGCCGCGGCAAACCCAAATCCCATAATCGCCAGTCCTGTCGCTAGCCCTCGACGGTCCGGAAACCATTTGACGAGCGTCGACACGGGCGCAATGTAACCGACACCAAGCCCTATTCCTCCCAACACACCGTAAAACAAATACAGCAAGTACTTCGATCCAAGTGCTACCGCTAATCCGGACCCAGTCACCCCGAGACCAAAGAAGATGGCAGCCAATAGTCCAGATTTCCGTGGTCCATGCTTTTCAACAAAATGGCCGAGAAATGCGGCGGATAATCCTAAAAATAAGATCGCAATACTGAATGTGAGAGCGACTTCTTGATCCGACCAACCAAACAATTGTTTCAATGGATTCGTAAAGTTGCTCCATGCGTAAACCGATCCAATGGAGATATGGATGCCGACAGCGGATAAAGCAATCAGCCAGCGGTTTTTCAAGGCATTTTCTCCCCTTTCATTCGATAATAATACGCTTCTCATGCGTATACACATTAAAATCCTGTCCACGTAAAAAACCGACAACGGTAATTCCAAGTTCTTCCGCCAAATCTAAGGCTAGCGTCGTCGGCGCTGATTTCGACAACAGGATGCTTATGCCCATTTTCGCCGCCTTCAAGAGCACTTCTGACGAGACGCGACCGCTGAATACAATAAGCTTGTCTTTCATCGCCACTTGATGGCGCAAGCAGTAACCGTACAATTTATCAAGCGCATTATGGCGGCCGATGTCAGAGCGGATGACGACAATTCTATCCGGCGTGGCAAGCGCAGCGTTATGAAGGCCACCGGTTGCCGCAAAATCAATTGACTGTTCGTGTAACGTTTTCATTAAACACACACAATCATCCGCTTTGACAGTAATGCCGCCGACAATCGTTTTGGCGGTTTTCGCATCATTGTAAAAATAAAATTGCCGGCTTTTTCCACAGCACGAGCCGATGAATCGCTTCGCGTAAAACTGTTTTGCCGGGAGCTCGTCTGAGGTGAGCTCCACATACACGAAGCCCCGCTCCCCGTCAATCGTCATCGCCTTAATGTCATCGATTACACGAATCACTCCTTCTGACGCCAGAAAACCAATGACAAGTTCATTGATATGACCCGGTGTGCAGACGATTGTCGCAAACTCTTGCCCGTTGACTACCACCGTCAGCGGAAACTCGAGCGCGATCTCATCTTCTTCCTCGGCCAGCTGCCCATTTCGATATTTAACGATATACCGTCTTTTGGCCACAAACCCGTCCAACAAGTCCCCCCTCCTCCCTTGTTCAAAATAAAACCGCCGCCTTTCGATACAGAAGGCCAATCATCCTTCTGCTTACGAAAGGCGGCGGTAGTTTACACCCAGTACGATCTGCAGCGAAACCAACGCACATCCGTTTTCGAAACCTTTCTGCCAACCGGACACCCCCCGTTAGCCGACAAGGCTTCTCCCTATTTTCACATTACTTACATTCATAAGCATACCATGAACAATCGCGAAACACAACCAAAATTGTTCACAAATTTGTCACAATTCAATCGGTTTTTCAAACACAAACACGGAAACGGCCATATCTTCTTCTACTTTAATATCACTGAACAAGTAAAGCAGTTTCGATCCAGCAAGTTCTTCCATACCATCAGGCACATGTTGGGCATACACATCTTGAATCATTTTCGTTCTTGCTGCATGCACCATGTCCCGCCCTTCCGGCGTGCGGGCGATAAATTTTTCCGTCGGCGTTAAATTGCCATGCAAAATGGAGATCGCCAAGTTGTCGACAAAATACGTTTTAATCCGTTCCGGTCCTTTGCCAAACAACTGTTTACGCACTTTGCGCACAATATCATTAAACGCGGCTTCTTTTCTCGACATCTCCATCCCCTCTCCTTTCGCCAACGTTTGAAAAACTTCCTGTTCATCCATTGTGTTCTATGTTTCTCCATACTATAATAAACTATAACAGATGTGTATATAGTGGAAAAATAATAAGGTTTCTCTTGTTATTTTTCTACGAATCTAGTGAATATTGGATTGGTTGTTTAGTATCGCCATGCTAAAGAACTACTCCACCACGATGAAACACGCTTCTCATCGCTGGTGGAGTTTTTATTTTGCAAAGGAGGAGTGATGATGGAAACACGAACGGTAACAGTCACCATCAATGGACGCCCGTATCACGTCAAACAAGGGATGACCATTTTAGAAACTGTCAATGAACACGGTCTCCCTCACCCGCAAGTTTGTTACACGCCGGAGCTTGGCGCTATTCAAACGTGCGACACGTGCATCGCTGAAGTTAACGGCTCGCTTCTTCGCGCCTGCTCAACGCTAGTGGAAGACGGAATGGTCGTCGAACTTAGCTCACCGCGGGCGAAAGTGGCACAAAAAGAAGCGATGGATCGCCTTTTGGAAAACCATCTCTTGTATTGTACGGTATGTGACAACAACAATGGCAACTGCAAGCTGCATAACACAGCGGAAATGATGCAAATTGAACATCAAACATATCCGTACCGTCCGAAAGTCGACCCGTCCGAGGTAGATATGTCACACCCCTTTTACCGCTATGATCCGAACCAATGCATCGCCTGTGGGCAGTGCGTTGAGGCATGCCAAAACTTACAAGTCAATGAAACACTCTCCATTGACTGGGAAGCGGAACGGCCGCGCGTCGTTTGGGATGGCGGCGTGCCGATCAACGAATCGTCGTGCGTCAGCTGTGGACACTGCGTCACCGTCTGCCCGTGCAACGCTTTAATGGAAAAATCGATGCTCGGCGAAGCCGGATTTATGACCGGTTTAGACCAAGATGTGCTCAAACCAATGATCGATTTTGTCAAAGAAGTTGAGCCGAATTACACGAGTATCTTCGCCATTTCCGAAATTGAAGCCGCTATGCGCCAACAGCGAATCAAAAAAACGAAAACGGTTTGTACGTTCTGCGGTGTTGGCTGTTCGTTTGAAGTATGGACAAAAGGACGCAAGATTTTAAAAATCCAACCTGTTTCCGAAGCGCCTGTCAACGCCATTTCAACGTGTGTCAAAGGGAAATTCGGCTGGGATTTTATCAACAGCGAAGAGCGTTTAACAAAACCGCTCATCCGTAAAGGGGACACTTTCGTCGAATCGACATGGGAGGAAGCGCTTGACTTGGTCGCAGAAAAGCTCGGCGCCATCAAGCAACAATACGGAGGCAACGCCATCGGCTTTATTTCATCATCGAAAATTTCCAATGAAGAAAACTATTTAATGCAAAAGCTGGCTCGGCAAGTGTTTGAAACGAACAACGTCGACAATTGTTCACGTTATTGCCAATCGCCAGCTACTGACGGCTTGTTCCGCACGGTCGGCATGGGCGGCGATTCCGGCACGATTTATGATATCGCTTCCGCCGGCTTGGTTATCATCATCGGCGCCAACCCCGCTGAGGGACATCCCGTCATTGCGACTCGCGTAAAACGGGCGCATAAACTGTTCGGTCAAAAACTGATCGTCGCGGACTTGCGCCGCAACGAAATGGCCGAGCGTGCCGATTTGTTCATCCGTCCGAAACAAGGCACCGACCAAGTGTGGCTCATGGCAGTAACGAAATATATCATTGACCAAGGCTGGCATGATGAATCGTTCATTCGCGAACGCGTCCATTTCTTTGATGAATTTAAACAGTTGCTAGAAAAATACACACTCGATTATGCTGAACAAATAACCGGCATCGCCAAAACCGATCTCATCCGCATTGCTGAAATGATTCACAAAGCAGACGGCACATGCGTCCTCTGGGGCATGGGCGTGACGCAAAATACAGGCGGCAGCGACACATCGGCGGCGATTTCCAACTTGCTGCTCGCAACCGGAAACTACGGGCGTCCGGGCGCCGGTGCGTTCCCATTGCGCGGCCATAACAACGTCCAAGGCGCCTGTGACATGGGATCGCTCCCTTCCTGGCTGCCTGGCTACCAACATGTGACCGATGACGCAGCGCGCACGAAATTTGAAAAAGCGTACGGCGTCCGCATCGATGCCAAACCTGGTCTTGACAACATTCAAATGATTGAAGCTGCTGAACGCGGTGATCTAAAAGCGATGTATATCATCGGTGAAGATATGGCGCTTGTCGACTGTAACGCCAACCACGTGCAAGACACGTTAGCGAAACTCGACTTTGTCGTCGTCCAAGACATTTTCTTATCAAAAACGGCGCAATTTGCTGATGTGATCTTGCCGGCAGCGCCGAGCTTAGAAAAGGAAGGAACATTCACAAACACCGAACGCCGCATCCAACGGTTTTACCAAGCGCTCGAGCCGCTTGGCGACTCCAAACCGGATTGGTGGATCATTCAAGAAATCGCAAAACGGCTTGGCGCCGACTGGAATTACGCCGGTCCGAGCGAAATTATGGACGAAATCGCCAGCTTGGCTCCACTCTATTCGCAGGCGCATTATGACCGGCTCGAAGGCTGGAACAGCTTATGCTGGGGCAGCTATGACGGCGCCGACACACCACTTTTGTACAAAGAGCGGTTCAACTTCCCGGACGGCAAAGCTCGCTTTGCGCTAGCTGACTGGGTCGAACCGGTGCAATACCCGGAAGAGTACGATTTGCTCGTCAACAACGGCCGGCTGCTTGAGCATTTCCACGAAGGAAACTTGACGTACAAATCAAAAGGCATCCAGCGCAAGTTTCCGGACATTTTCGTTGAGGTGTCGCCAGAACTCGCCAAAGAGCGCGGCATTAGTGACGGGGCGCTCGTCCGGCTCATCTCACCATACGGCCGTGTCAAAGTGCGCGTGCTCGTCACCGACCGGGTCAGAGGCAATGAGCTGTTCTTGCCGATGCATTCAACCGCCAATGAGAGCGCTATTAACATTTTAACCGGTCCACAGACCGACCATCGCACAAATACACCGGCGTATAAGCAAGCCCGAGTGCGTATGGAAGTGCTTGAACGATCAGGAGAGACGCCGCTGCCGCGTACAAACCCACGCTTTCAAAAGCGGCATCCGCAAAACGGCGTCGAGGTCGAACGAAAATGGCGACGCCGCGATTACGTACCGCTCACGGAAGCGGAAAAGGAGGTGAAAATCGGTGGCTAAACCGATTACCACCATTCAAAAACATGAGATGACCGAAGAGGAAAAACGGGCCGAAGCGCTGACGAAACTAAAAGCGGCTGTCGGTGACAGTGAAGAAGCAGTTCACGAACTCCTCGAGTTCATCGAACAGCTGCACGAAAGCGGTTTGCTTGAGGCAGCTAACGCTTTATTAAAAGCGCGGGAAGACGTAGCAAAAATCGTCGTCGGCCAGCTCAATCAAAAACCCGTAACAACGATGGTCAATCACGCGTTCGCCTGGGCCAGCCTCGCCTCTTCTCTTGATCCGGAACGGACAGCCAAACTGCTTGAACATATCGCCTCCGGTGCTATCGAGGCGTACGAACAGACCTCTGTCGAACCGACAAAAGTCGGGCTGTTCGACTTGTTTAAGGCGCTCAACGACCCGGATATCAACCGCGCCGTTCGATTTTTCCTTTCCGCACTTAAGGCGATCGGCCAACGTCTTGGAAATGATAGCTAACCAGTTGGTTAGCGGACAAAATAGCAGCAAGCAAATAGACTTTCAAAAAAATGGACAGCAATCCAAGCGACTAGCAAAACGAATGAGGCGTCCCGCCGATTGCGCGGGCGCTTTTTATTCGAGTAAAACCGTCCCCGATCAAGCCTTTTTCCTTCCCTGCTAGATGTCCCCAACAACAAATAGACACCGATTTAGTCATTCTGTCCCTCGCTGACTGACAGCATCATGTGGTACACTACCGATACTATTATTTACCTCACCGACCAACCGCTCTGAAACGGAGCGGTTATTGGCCGGGCTCCATGCGGGATATACTAACAAACGACGCTAATAAAGGAGGTGCCTTGACGTTGGATACAGGCACACACGTTTTAATGGGAGTGGCGCTCGGCAGCCTTGCTTCGCTCGATCCCGCCATCGCCCACGATCCGCTCTTATCGCGCGCTGTGTTGATCGGCACGCTTGCCGGCTCACAGGCGCCAGATATCGATACGATTTTAAAATTGCACAATAATGCCAAATATATTCGCAACCATCGCGGTATTACCCACTCGATTCCGAGCGTCATTCTTTGGCCGTTATTAATCGTTGGCGTGATGACCGCCGTCTATCCGGAGACAGATTGGTTCCGCGTTTGGCTCTGGACGTTTATTGCCGTTGCCTTTCACGTGTTTGTCGATATTTTTAATGCTTACGGGACACAAGCGTTGCGCCCGTTTACGAAAAAATGGATCGCTCTTGGCGTCGTTCATACGTTTGATCCGATCATTTTTGTGCTCCATTTGCTCGGGATTGGTGGACTGCTTCTCGGCGCCCACCCAGGTTATACATTTTTCACCATCTATGTAATCATCGCCGCATATTACGTGCTTCGCTTCCGCCAACAGGCCAACATAAAACAGCTCGTTCGCTCCACGATCGATGGCGTGACCGAGATCATTACCGTACCGACGTGGCGCCCCCGTGAATGGCACTTAGCCATTTCGACGAGCGACGAATTTTATGTCGCCCGCATCAAACGCGGTCGTCTTCTCATTCTCGACCGTTTCCAAAAGCGGCCGCTTCCAGACCACCCAGTCATGAATGCGGCCAAACGCGATGAAAATGTTGCTGCTTTTTTATCCTTTTCCCCGGTATACCGTTGGGAAATGAACGAATACGATGACCATTACGAAGTACGCTTTACCGACTTGCGCTACCGGAGTAAAGGATATTATTCGTTCGTCGCTGTCGTTCAGCTTGACCGGAACCTCAACATTGTCAGCTCATACACCGGATGGATTTTCAGCGAAGGAAGACTACGAAAAAAACTCGAACTCGCACCAAACTGACAGTGGTCACCAGCGCCCATGTTTGTCCCAACAATTTGCACACATAAGCACACTCGATTATCCCATAATAAAAATACGTGTTGGCCATCCCAACACGAGCACTCCATTAAGGGGGAATGTGCGGTGCGGAATAAGGAGCACAACTTCCCAAACCAAAACAACAACAAGTTTGAGGGAGAGCCACGCGCCAAATCCGAGTATGCATCAAAGCGGGCTGACGGTACGACCAACACCCACCCGCAAGAACGGATGCGCGCCTCAGGTGAACGAAGCGACTTCTTTTAATAGTGAGCAAAAACGTGGGAGCATGGTGCTATCCGCCATGTTCCCCAGCATATTCCGCAGCGAGGTGAACAGTCATGGGTCACCATCGGCGCAAGGCGTTTTATGACAACTTGTATTCGAATCCGTTCCCGCAGCCATGGGCTAACCGCAAGCATGCCCACGCGCAAGTAAACGGTGAAACGCGGCAACCGCTTAACTTGATCATTTTAGAGCGAGAAACGCGCAAGCGGTCGTAACAAAACCTAGGGGCAATCCCCTAGGTTTTCTTTCAAACATCAAATGGCTCTCTGTGCCGCTCACCGGATAAAGATAGAGGAAGGGGCGTGTTTTCGATTGTCAAGCCTCCCTTGCATGCTTTTACTTACGGCAAGTTAGGCTTTCGCAGCAATGAGATCGGCAGCGCTTCCTCCTCTCCGTTTCCTTTCAGCCGCCATCCCCAAGCAAACACCCCTTTTAAATATCGCACTTTAAAATACTCCCCTGGCGCCCCTTCAATCTCGTATATCTCCCCAGGCTGAAAATCAGCTGGATTCATCATATACGCTCTTGCCATAGCAATTTTCCGCTCATAAACGGCATATTCGTTCACCATGCCCATCTGTTCCGCCTTGCGAGCTTTTTCCGTTAAGACAGCGATTTCTTGCTGTAATTCTTCTTTTGTCATTTCACTATATCGTTTTTGTTCCTCTTTGAGCATTTTTGGCCATCTCCTTTTTCTTTTTTAACCGGCAGCACCATTTCTTTTCCCGTTTTTAGTTGCGATGGTCATCCATCGTCATCTTGCCTGCGCAGCCACTCGTCGATCAAAGCAAGCGAAAACCCTTTCCGGTAAAGAGCTTGACGCATTTTTTGTTCATAAAGCGGGCGCGGGTGATGCGCATAGCGGCGACGAATCTTTTCTGCCTGAACATGTAGCGCTTCTCTCTCTTCCTCCTCGGTATGGCCGCTCCCATCCGCTAGGACGATAGCGATCACTTCATGCGAAAACCCTTTGCGCATCAACTGTTGCTTTACTCGCTCCAAAAAAGCGCGCGCCGACTCTGCCCGCCGTTGTTTTTTTGCCTTTTCGTAAAGCGAGCGGGCTGCAATCACTTGTTCATTAAACGAGTATTCGACTAAGCTTTGTTCAATCACACTCGCAGGTACGCCGAGCCGCTCAAGTTCAGCCTGAATGAGACGCGGTCCTTTGGTAGATGTGTTCTTTTGCGTACGCACATAAGCAGCAGCGAACGCCTCATCATCGACATACCGCTCGGCGCGAAGTTTTTCAAGCACTTCTTCGATGACCGGATCGACAACACCTTTTTTTCTCAAGTGTTCAACAATCTCTTGCTCCGATCGCATCCGATGCGCCAAAAAATAGAGCGCTTGTTGGTACGCTTTTTTTATCCCATCGGCATAGACGATATCACGAAGAAGGGCATCGTCGATGATCATCCCTTTTTTCAAACGGAATTTAAGCAATACGTCTTGGTCGACTGTCAGCTTTAACGCTGACTCGTTGTCGCGGTGAATGACGATCCAAAACCGCTCAGCGTTTTCTTTCGTCACCGTAATGTCAACAATCGTTCCCATGCCTCGTTCCCCCTCTCCTTTATCTTACCATAGAGAGGAATTCTCGACATAAACGGCGAAATGGGAAGGGAACGTGTCACCCGCATGCGATGATTTCCCGCTTCCTTATGCATAAAATAAAAGGAGGGAAGAACTGTGCGCATTGCCATAAATGGTGGAACTGGACTAATCGGCCAGGCGCTCGCCCACTCTTTTTCTAAACAAGGGCATGACGTTTATATTTTCACTCGCTCACCCAAGCCTTCTGAAGGAAACATTCATTATCTTTCCTTCAACGACAGCCAAAAACCAACCGCCATCGATGTGGCGCTAAATTTGGCCGGCGAGCCGCTCAATCGAAAGCGTTGGACGACGAAGCAAAAAACTGTGATTGTTGACAGCCGTCTTCGAGCTACCGAAGCAATGGTCAACTATATCCACTCGCTATCTAAGCGTCCGTCACTGTTTATCAACGCGAGTGCCATCGGTGTTTACGGCACTTCCGACTCCGCTACCTTTACCGAGCAGACGACCGATTATGGCGCTGATTTTCTCGCTAAAACTGTTCGAGCGTGGGAAGCGGCGGCTCATCCAATCGAACAGAGCGGCATCCGCACCGTTTATGCCCGGTTTGGTGTTGTCTTCGCTCGCCACGGTGGCGCCTTGCCGATGATGGTCATACCATATCGTTTATTTATCGGCGGCCGGATCGGCAGCGGACATCAGTGGCTGTCATGGATTCATCTTGAGGACGTCACCCGTGCAATCGCCTATATCATCGAACATGATGAGCTGGCAGGGCCCGTCAACTTCACGGCGCCTCATCCGGTACAAATGGATGAGTTCGGCCGTACGGTTTCCCGCCTGCTTCGCCGTCCGCACTGGCTTCCGGTCCCTGCAGCAGCGCTTCGCCTCCTCCTCGGTGAAATGAGCATGCTTATTACGGAAGGACAACGCGTCATCCCGGAAAAGTTGCTGCAAGCCGGGTTCCGCTTTTCATTTCCAACGTTAGAAGATTGTCTCAAGGATTTAGTTTTGTCGCAAGACGAACAAAAAATATCCAAAAAAAATTAACAAAAAAGCAATTTCTTTTTTCCATCTAATCGTGTATGATAAAGAAGACTTCAGAACAGTTGTTGTTCATAATCGCATACAAACAGGAATAAGGGGAAGGCAAATGGTGCGCCACCAGCGCTCGCGCTGGTTCTAGTGGGTTCGATTCCCACCCCGAAATTTTTTTAACGAAGTTTTAATAAAAAAATTTCGAGGGTGGGTCCTACTCGCGTTGGGAGGCTGCCCTCGGCATTTAAAAGGAGGGATTGGCCATGCTGAAAAAACGCGAGTTGCAAGACTGCCATGCGCTATACGAGCTGATGGTGCACCCGGACGTCTTCCCTTTTGTGCGCCAAAAAGCCAGCTCGTACGAAGAGTTTTTGTTTATGACAAAACAGCTCATTGAGGCCGAAGAACGAGGAGAGGTCATTTCACGCACGATTTTGGATGAATGGGGAAACTCGATCGGCACGATCAGCCTCTTTGATATACAAGATGGTGCCGGTTTTTTAGGAACATGGCTCGGCAAACCATACCACGGACTCGGCTACAACCGGCGCGCCAAAGAAGCATTTTTCCATGAACTGTTTTATGAACTTTCCATCGAAACAGTATTTTTACGCATCCGTAAAGTCAATGTCCGCTCGATTAAGGCAGTGGAAAAGCTACCGTATGTGACATCGGCCAATGAAACGCGGCGGACGCTGCTCGAACAAATCGGTGCGGATGTGTACAATTTGTATGAAATTACGAAAGACAACTACACGCTTTATACGATGCGCCATCCCTCCTTCACGCTTGAAGAGGAACAACGGAAAGAAGCGTAAACACGGGAGAACGCATGACGATCCAAAAAGAGGATGTCCGTCCAGACATCCTCTTTTTATGCATAAAAACGGCTCGTGTCGTCCAAAATGGAACTGAATGAATCTTGATGCAAAGTGAGGGAACGAGTGATGGCGGAAAAACGAAAACGTGAAAAAGTAAAACATACACTGACAAGCGCCCAAGAAGTGAGCTATGCCCGCGATTTTAAAATGGCCGACCAAGCGGGCGGTTATACGGCTAAAAAAGCGCGCCATTAGAAACGATTGCTATTTATACAACCGCTCTGTCCTTGCCATCCTAAAGAATGAATCGTACGATTCACCACTTTTCTATAGGGGGCATGGACAATGGGCCGATCTCGCGGACAACGGGCACGTGATAAAAATAAGGCGACTTTACCACAGGTGCCGAAGCAGCTGAAAGACAACATTGATGTCGAGTATTCCGAAGAATTTGCCGACCACGAAGACCTCGAAGCGCAAGCGCGCGCTGCAGCGGCTGGCATCCGCCGGCAAGAACGCAAACGATAGTCGAACAAGGGTGTCCCGCTTAACGGGACACCTTTTGCTTGCCTCCCTCACTTCCAAGCTGCAATGTCGCGGGTTATGCCTCCCATAACAGAAAGCAAGTCGAGTGCTCTCTTCTCCTTGCTGATTCGTTTGTTTTTGATTGACCTAACTGACATTGCTTTTCTGCTCTTGCTTACAAGCGGCTAATTCCCTTTGTCTCGACCGGGTTACACCATCGCCTCTCCTTCCAGTTCAAGCATTTGGCTGTACCGCTTGTAAAACAGGCCGAGTTCCCCTTTATAATTTTGTTTCCATGGTTTTTCTTTGCCGCAATAATGAATGAAAACCGTATTTTTCTCAATCCACGATAAATCATGCTTTGGATTCGGCAGCAGCTGTAAAAAATCATAGTAACGAGCATCGTAGTTGTAGCGATACCCGTCGACTGGTTTAATTTTGTCCCAATACAGTCCGTTAAGCACATCTTGATCGGGAAGGACGAGTTTAAACCGGTTGTCGCGAATGAACTGATAAATCTCCTCTAGCTGAACGTGTTGCCGCATCATCGCTATATTCATCATCATTACGCCTGTGTTGAAATAGCCCTTGGCATTCGGTGTCTTCAGTCGGAGTTTGTTGAACAAGTTGGCTACTTTCGTGGAATGTGTATGCTCAGCGGCGATAAACCAATTGCCCTCAAAATCCATCTCATACAGCTCATCGATCGGGTTGATAGCGACAATATCCGGATCAAGATACAACACGCGCTCGACATCCGAAGGCAAAAACATATGCGCCGCCAGCCGGTAATACATTTCAGCCGTATAGTGACGAAACACCGGAGCATCATGAAACAGTTGTGGATCCACATAAATCGGCACAAGCTCGTGCCCTTGCTTGCGAACAAAATCACTAAGCGCCCGGATCTCCTCCTCCGCAATGCGCGAATAAAGTAAATAAAACGTAAACGGGCGCCGGTTATTGCAAAATAACGAATGCATGAGTACTTTCAACGGTGGAAGATAATTGGCGTCTGTCGTCACTAAAATGCGGAACATGCACCATCACTTCCTTTACGTCAGCGTTTCCCCTTTCTTTACAATTATATATGGATATAGACGAATGTTGCGCGCTTTTGGTCTCAGACTGCGATGTTTTCCTGCCGACTATCGTAATCAGCTGCTTGGTCTTTGCTTAAAAAGTGGGAAACGGCGGCGGCAATCGCTACATTGTTAATGCAACAAAACGGATGTTTGCTTCACTCTTTAGCTGACTTTAGCTCTCGAGTATTTTTTGCGAGTAATGTTTAGACTATTTACAATTATCTATCAAAATTTTATAATAAATATAGCGAGCCGTCTCCTGTCAGCTTGGCCGGTTGTGCAGACCAGACGGACGCACCATCTGCTCATTTGTCCTGCTGCTTGGTAGACAACATTGATTTTCATATACTCGTCACCGAAAAAGAACTGTGCGGCCTGACGGCATCTCCGTGCCGGAATGCCCCCCTCAGTCCGCTTGAGCCGGTTCCTGTTTCGCACATTTGGCAGGGAACCGGCTTTTTGCATGTGAAAGGGAAAGGAGGAAAAAAACCCGATGGGAGGAGCACTCGATGGTGTGCGTGTGCTCGACTTGTCCCGCGTGTTGGCAGGTCCGTATGCGACGATGATTTTAGGCGATTTAGGTGCCGATGTCATCAAAGTCGAGGCACCGGGTGGATCGGATGATACCCGGTTTTGGGGACCGCCGTTTAAAAACGGCATGAGCGCCTACTATACGGCCGTCAATCGCAACAAGCGGAGCATAACCGCCGATTTAAAAACGGAGGAAGGGCGAAAAACGGTCTGCCGCTTGGCGGAAACGGCTGATGTTGTCATTCACAACTTCAAAACCGGGACGATGGAAAAATGGGGACTTGGCTATGAAGAGCTGTCCCGTTTGAATCCTCGCCTCATCTATTGTTCGATCACCGGGTTCGGCGAAACCGGACCGCTCGCTCCACTTGCCGGCTACGACTACATCATTCAAGCGATGAGCGGCTGGATGAGCATTAATGGCACCCCTGACACCGGCCCGCTCAAAGTCGGCGTGGCCGTTACAGATGTATTTACTGGCTTGTACGCGGCCATCGCTATTGAAGCGGCATTGCTCGCCCGTGAAAAAACGGGGTGCGGACAAAAAATCGATCTATCGCTCTTTGACTGCGCTATCGGCGCACTAGTCAATGTTGCCGCTAATTACTTATTATCCGGCAACATTCCAAAACCGCTCGGCAATGAACACCCGAACATCGTTCCGTATTCAACATACGAAGCGAGCGACGGGCCGATCGTCATCGCCGTCGGTAATGACCGACAGTTTCAAGCGCTTTGTTCGTTGTTATCTGATCGTTCGATCGGAACTGATCCTCGCTTTCAGACAAATCCGGGCCGCGTTGCCCATCGCGATGAACTCAACCGGCGGCTGAACGAAGAGATCAAACAACGGACGAGAGCGGAATGGCAACGCCTTCTTGCTGAAAAAGGCATTCCGTGCGGCCCGGTACAGACGCTAGATGAACTGTTTCGCCACCCACAAACGGCAGCGCGTGAAATGATGGTCATCATGCATCATCCGACCGTCGGCTCTCTCCCGCTTGTCGCCAGCCCGCTCAAGCTATCTGAAACGCCGGTATCCTATCGGCTTCCACCGCCGCTCGCTGGCGAGCATAACAACGAATCCGATATCGGATGGCGAAACGAACAAACGCTCCAAAGCGACCGAAACGAATCGTCCTGACCAACGCAAGAGACATGGCTTCCCGCAACGGCTCGGCGCCCGCAAGCGCCAAGCAAACGCGGACATATACAATAGATGCATAGGAGGAGTAAAACGATGATGAACTTCGACTTTACACCAGAACAAGAGATGTTGCGGCAAACGGTTCGCAAGTTTGTCGACAAAGAAATTATGCCGTATATCAAAGAATGGGATGAGCGCGGCGAATTTGACCGCAACATTTTCAAACGGCTCGCCGAGCTCAATTTAATGGGTGTCTGCATTCCAGAACAATATGGCGGCATGGGCATGGACTACAACTCGCTCGCCATCGTCTGCGAAGAGCTCGAGCGCGGTGACACCGCCTTCCGCACCGCTGTCTCGGTTCACACCGGTCTGAACAGCTTGACGCTATTGCAATGGGGGACGGAAGAACAAAAACAAAAATATCTCATCCCGCAAGCCCGCGGGGAAAAAATCGGCGCCTTTGGCCTAACCGAACCAAACGCCGGCTCAGACGTTGCTTCGATTCAAACGACCGCTGTCCGTGATGGCGATGACTATATTTTAAACGGGCAAAAAACGTGGATTTCCCTTGCTGACATCGCCGACCATTTCCTTGTATTCGCCTACACGGATAAATCGAAAAAACATCGCGGCATTTCCGCCTTCATCGTCGAACGGACAATGCCCGGGTTTTCGTCGCGCCCGATTAAAGGGAAGCTCGGCATCCGCTCCGGCAACACGGGCGAGCTGTTTTTTGACAACGTCCGCGTCCCAAAAGAAAACTTGCTCGGTGAGGAAGGAGAAGGGTTCAAGATCGCCATGTCAGCACTCGACAATGGCCGCTTCACCGTCGCTGCCGGCGCCGTCGGCCTCATTATGGCGTGTTTAGAGGCGAGCGTCAAATATTGCCATGAACGAAAAACGTTTGGTAAAGAAATCGGTCGCCACCAGCTTGTTCAGCAAATGATCGCCCGCATGGAAGCCGGCTTGCAAATCAGCCGCCTGCTTGTCTACAAAGTCGGATTTCTGAAAAATGAAGGTCGACGCTGCACGCGGGAAACGTCGCTCGCCAAATGGATCGCTTGTGACTATGCCAACCAAGCAGCCGATGATGCGGTTCAAGTCCATGGCGCTTATGGCTACTCGAACGAATATCCAGTCGAGCGTTACTTACGCAACTCGAAAGCACCGGTCATTTACGAAGGTACACGGGAAATTCATACGATTATGCAGGCTGAGTACGTGCTTGGCTACCGTAAGGACAAACCGTTGCGCAAAACATTGCCGGCATGGCGGCCAGACGAGAACTAAAACAACAGCGAAACGGCAGTTGTCCAAATCGCCGCTCTGTGCAAAAACGCGGCTGTCCTCATCCGCCGATGAGGAACAGCCGCTTATTGTTCTTTCTCGTCCATTTTACAATATTGCTTGTACAAATCTTTCAGCGCCGCACAGAGAGCGGAATGCGCTTTGCCTAAATACCCCGCGTCAAGCTCAGCTAACAGCCCGTCAATGCCATCACGCAGCGAATGACCGCGAAGCAGACGAGCAACATAGTCACGGCCGTGTTCAGTCGCGAGCGTGCACGACGCTTCCACGATCACCCCGTACTTTTTATCAATTTCCGCGGTAATCGTCAACGTATCGTAAAGGCTTTTCGCCGCCATTCCAGCCGGCAGTCGTGCATGACCAGCAATAAACTGCGTTTTCATCCGCTTTCCCTCTTTCCTTCGCGCCTAATGTTTACTACATCATCTACTACTTTATTTCGTTGCCCGCTACTGTTTTCCCTGCCTTTGTGTGCCGACTGACAGAAGACCGTTTATTTTCCTTGTTGCTTATCGACAATGTGAAACTGCTTTAACATATGGTCAAACCGGGCGCCATGACCTTCGCTTGCTTCAAGAAAATACCGTTGTTCGATAATGAACGCGCCGCCTTTGCCGTTCGGAACGACATAATATCTAACGACTTCGTCATTCCACTGATACCCAGCTTCTCCCTGAATCACATAGCCAGCCACTGGTTCGTTTACCTTGCCATTTTGAATAATGATCGGATATTTTCCCTTCACTTCCTGTTCTAGCTCAGCGGCAACTGTTTCTGGGGATTGGTCTGTCACTTGACGAATTTCCATATATACCGGTGGAATGTTGGCGTTCCCTTGATGAAGCGGCACAATCCGATCATATCCATCCCCTTTTTCCAGCCGGTACATGCTTTCATCAATGTAAATGACATAACCGGCTTTCCCTTCTTTTAATGTCACTTCTTTTTGTTCTTTTTGTCCTTCAATTTCTTCTGTGACCACTTTTTTCGGGACAAACCATTGCTTCACTTGGTCGATCGCTGCTTGGCCAGGAGGAGTGAATAAAAACGCCAGCATGACTGCTGCGGCCGCCGAAGCCATCGTCCATATCCACTTGCCTCCTCGGCGACGTTTCCGTTGCTGCTTTACCATCCGAGAGCGAATATGCATCCAGACCTCTTCTTTCTGCTCAGCTGCCTTATCAGTTCCGTACAACAACGCCTCTTGAATCATTTCATCCCATTTCCGTTCATCCATTTGTCGCACCCCTTTCTCCCTCCATTTCCATCCATTTCATTAGTTGGTTTCGTGCTTTAAACAGACGTGATTTTACTGTATTGACGTTTAAATCGAGAATATCAGCAATTTCCTCAGTGGTAAATCCTTGCAAATATTTCAACACGACAGGAATGCGCTGCTTTTCCTTCAATCGCCCGATCGCCTTATATAACTCTTCATACTGTGCAAACGTGTAACGGTCTTCATACGTCAGCAGATCGGCAGCCCCCATCTCCTCGCTCAAGATCGTCACGGCTCGCTGCTTTTTCATTAACCGCCGGCATTCATTGATTAAAATGCGATAAAACCATGGTCGAAACGGCTTCGCAGGGTCAAAGCGCCCGATATGGTCATACACGCGGATAAACGTTTCTTGTACAGCATCCGCCGCGTTCGCACTGCTGCCAGTCACCGCTGCCGCTACGCGCAGAGCATATTCTCCATAAAGCTCATACAATTCAGCGAACGCCGCTTCATCGCCGTGCTGGATTCGCTCAATTAGCTCCCTTTCCATCTCTCCACCTCCTGAAAGGAGTTTTCACTTTATATACCCGCGATAACAGCAAATCGTTTTTATTTTTAATAAAAAAATCGCTTGCTACGTAAACCGAGCAAGCGGCAATTATTTTCCTATTCCCATTTCACGTGACCACACTGATAAGGAATGGGTGTCCCCCCATTTCATCCATGCCCCGCTATTTGGATCAATGGAGGACAGACGGAGCCAACCATTCTCGACTTTGCGCCGAAATTCGCTGTTTTCATTGAGCAATCGCTCGATATAATAGGACGGCGCTTCAATAATGACGAGCAGCCGGAGCGGGAAATGGAACAGCTCGCGGTCGGAGGACACGACTGACTGCCACGGCAAGCCGGCCAGCAGATCGCTTCCATTCCCTTGCATGACACCGATGCCGCCTGTGACCGTCTGGGTCGTTTTATCGCCACTTCCATAATAGTGTGGAGCGACTGTTGACGCATAGTATTGCAAATTAATCCACTGCCCGACAGTCGCCGGTCCGGCAATAATGCGGGCTAACGCTTCACCGGTCGGGTCGTCGCGCCAATCGTAGCTATGCAAAAACACTCTTCCATCCAAATGAACACCCTTCGTTAATGCCCGACGTCCGATGAAAAAAGCAGTATTTCCTGCCAATCCCCATTCCGGACGGATTTCGCTCCAGTCAACCGCGCGGCGCTGTGCTTCTGCTACCGGATCGCGCGGCTTGCCGCCAACATGCGGCAACTTCATCATCCGTTCAGCATTTGCCTGGCGGCTCACATCGTGAAGTGCTTGCTTGAGCCGATCAAACGACTGTTGGGCTGCTTCCGATAACGGCGGCACCTCCAACCAGCGCAATTCATCAACCGTCGTGATATGTTCAGCAGCGACAAACACGGTCTCATCCGGAATGACGATTCCCTCTTTTGCTAGCTCAGCTCGCACACTAGGTAAATTCGCCAGTGCGGCAAACACTCGAGCATTAAACGCTCCTGCAACACCGCCGCACGCCCCGCAGTCAAGCGCCGAGGCGTACGGATTGTTTGTCGTTTCGCTTCCATGACCGCAAACGACAACAAGCGGGGCAAACGAGGACGTTAGACCGATGGTGACAAGCAGCTGCTTCACATATTCGACTTGCTCTTCATTTGTCAAACCGATCGGCAGGCCGGTCGTTTCATCCCCTTCATGGTAGTGAAGCGACAACGTCGTCTTTGGTTTTTGTTCCACCGACTTTTTAGTATAGCGAATGACCTGCCCAGCCCAAGCCGGAGCCGCACTCCGGGCGAGCGTATGTAAGCCAAGCCATGGCCCGCTCATTTCCGGAAGCAATAATCCAGCCAACACATGCTGCTTCATTTTTTTAAACGTCTTGCTGACAAAGCGAAACATATCACGCCGGAAGCGATATGGCTCCACTTCTTCAGGGGGCGCCACTTCGCGAATTTCATGCCGGGGATCGACAATTGCCGGACATGACGGATGGACGTCTTCGCTGTCAAGCACGCGTGTTTGAATCGGCAAGCCGAAAAATCCCGCACATCCGTATGTTTCAAACGGCCCAGCTGCTTCCAAATGACGGCGAAACGGCTCGGAACGAACGTCAATACAAAACAATAACTGAGCCGCGACCTGCTCCGGTTCGCTCATCCGATGACGTGTGGACACCGCCTCTTTTAGCTTTGCTTCATCTGTATCTTCCCACGCCTCAAGCCAAAGGTGATGGCGGTCAATCCGCCAAAAGCGATCCGCAAAAGCCAGGCGGGCTTGTTGTTCGTTCGTCCGCAAGCGCCGCCAGTCTTCCGGCGTCATTCCGGTCCAATAAAACCAGGCTGCCAACAGTGGAAGAACATCGCGGCGCTCTCCATTTTCTTCCCCGTGTAACGGCAAATGCGGGGCCGTAAGTACCCACTCGAGCGAGAGCCGGACAGCTAAATAATCGATCAATCCGCCCACCTCATCGCCTGCTCGATGCGATCTCCATACTGCCATACCGGCCCATCCGGGCAATGCCAACAAATGAGCTTCCAAATACGCAACCACGTCTTCGTCCCGTATCCCTAGCTTTTCGAGCGCGTAGTTCAGTGCTTCATGTTTATCATGCGGCCAACCGGAAAAACGTTTCCGCTCATCTTTTGAAAGCGACGGGTCCGTGACTACAAGCTGGCGCCATGCCTGATAAAAACCTTGTTCACGTTGAGGAAGCGTCCATGTTCCTCCACTTTCATCGTAAAATAACTTGCACCACTTGATCATTTGTTGATCGAGCCGTTTAGCAATTTGATCCAACCGCTTGCTAATCGGCTGGACAGCCATCGGACGCAGTTGCGTTCCTTCCGCTAACTGAGCCATCTCTGGGAGACTGAACGCTTCTTCCGGCACGGTGTCGTTCCAAAGGAGGGAGCGGCAAAGCCGTTCCGCTTCGTGACGTGGCACCGGGAGTGACTGTTTGTCAAGCCAGCTCTGCAGCCGCCGCTCAATGAACACAGGATCAATCTCCCCTTTTTCCAATGCTGTATAGAACACGGTCATCGGCGGATACAAGTCAATCCCATAAACTTGTTGCCATCGGTCGGCTGCATCGGCAAACAGCTCCCCTTCTAATCCCATCCATGGATGGCGGGCGATAAATGACGAAATTGGCCAAAGCGGAGCAATCGCCTTTGCCGCTTCCTTGACAAGGTCAGCAAGCGGGCGGCCTTGCGTGTCATCTTCATTCAACATTACAACCGTTCGCTCAAGCGACATTGCACTTTTACTCACGGGCCATTCCCTCCTTCATATAGGTTGTCAAATAATGTGGATGCGTCTCCATCGCCGCTGGACGCGGTTCTCCAAAGTGCACAAACCGCATATACAGACGAACGGCAAGCATCGACGTGCGCCGGTTTGCAATCCATACGGCAGCGAGCGCTGCGGCGGCGAATAACATGCCTACCATCCATTCAAATGAAGCAGACGGAACAAACGAGAACACCCTCTCTTCATTGAAGAGCACCATAAACTGATGACGCACCGTTTCCGAGACAAATGCCAAAGTGGCGACCACAGCGAAGCCAAACCAGCGGCCTTCGCGAAAGTCAGCGAGCCGTCCCCAAGCAACTGATGCCGAAGCGCCAAACAGAAGCGCACTTAACAATCGAGCTGGTTCACCGGAAGCAAAAAGCCAAAAAGCCGTCCCAAGCAGTGCTCCAACGATCATGCCGCTCCGCCATGAACCGCCCGCCTTTCGATATCCCGCCCGGCCCACTTGTGGAACGACAGAACCGGACTGCAGAAAAAGCGTCGCTTTAAACAACCCGTGCAGCATTAAATGCGCCACCGCTCCTCCGTAAGAACCAAGGGCACATTGCACAAACATGACGCCCATTTGCGCCATCGTTGACGCGACAAGCTGGCGCTTATAATCAACATGCACAAGACTAATCCCTGTCCCGATCAAAATCGAGAAAAAGGCGATGAGAAACAGCGCCGCATGCGCCCCTGTCCCGCTAAAGAGGGGAGAAAAGCACCAAAGCAATAACCCACCGGCATTCACGATCCCGGCATGCATGATCGCCGATACCGGTGTCGGTGTCACTGCCGATTCCATCAGCCAGCGGTGAAATGGCCATTGCCCAGCCGGAATGATAGCCGCCAAAATAAGCAACCCGTTCATCACCGCTTTCTCCCAAGCGTCTAGACGAGCAAGGGGTTCCACCGACAACGCAGAAGCAAGCTGCCATTCGCCAGTCGCTGTTCCGAGCCAAACGGCTACGACGGTAACAGCAAGCCAACTGATGCCAAATACCAATGCCATCTGCCGGGCGACAAACCGAGCTGGCCCCCACTCTTTTTTCAACGCGGTTAATGCCACAAGACCGATCAATGGCATCCCCCAGCATATGGCCATCAACCGCAAATCACCGCCCGCCCATGTGAGTGAGGCGGCAAATGCCGTCCAAGTCAACAATGAAAAATAAAACCGGTAAGCACGGTCACCATATAAATAACGGAGGGCAAACCGTTGAATGACCCAGCTAAGGAGCGAGATATAGATACCGACCAACCAGCTGACTGTATCGAACCGCCACATCCCGACTTCCACGGTTCCAGCGCTGATCCATCCAGCCAGCGCTGCCGCTCCCGGCAAAAGCAATAACCAGACGTGTATACGCACATACTGCTCCGGCATGCGTGGAAATAGCCATATAATCGCACTGGCAAAAACGATCCCCACCGCTACTAACCAGCCCCATACGAACCATTCCATCCCCATTCACATCTCCTCCCCGTTCTCTTCCTGTTGTTCGGGAGAAAAAGAAAAAACCGGCTATGTCAATCAAGCAAAGGAGGCCAAAAAAGGCCTTTCCATTGCCCATAGATTGCCCATAGCCGGTTTACCTTCAGCCAATCACTCATTGATTGTTTGAAGATCTCCCGTCGTTGGTTGTGCAACAGACGCCGGTCAGTTTTCCTTCAACGAACCTAAGCAGATGTAGGTTTTTTGAAGGACTCCTGACCATAACGTCCTCTTTATTCATTTGAACGCTCCCCCACCTACGTTTACACTTAAACGTAGGTGATTCTTAGCCCCCCAACTGCATGCGTTCCACAGTTGGTGAAGGATACCAATTCACCCCCACTTACGCTCACGCGTAGAGGTTTCTCAGTTAAGGATGATAAAAATTATTTTAATTATAAAACAATTTTGTTAACCTGTCATCTAAAACATTTATTTGACCAGTTGTTTTTCCAAATTGTTGAACAGTTTAAAGACGATAATTCGCTCACCTGTCTGGGTGCTTAAATCGGTATGAAAGCTTTTCACCTGTTCACCGGTAATTTCGAAAATCATCTCTTTTAAGTCATTGACTCCGGATTCAACCAAACTCGTCCGCGATCGCTTCACTGCCAGCATTCCTTCCTTTGACTCACAAAGGGCGTATTCGGCAGGCGTCAAAATACCATGCAAGGAAACGATAATCATATCGCGCAAAATGTCGGTTTTGACAGACAACGAACCGCGGCCGAGAAAATCCTTCTCCCACTTTGTTAAGGCTTTGCTGATTTCAGATTCGATCCAGCCTTTGGATTTGTTCATGCCCCGATCCCTCTCTCACCAACCGGCGACTTCGTTGCCGCCCTCCACCGCGTTGAACTGATAAACATAATTATAACGATAATCGACAGATAGCGCTAGAGCAAAATCATAGGAACGCCGTCAGAAAGACGGATTCAAGCACATTTTGTCAGCTATTTTTTGGTTGCATCACTATCAGCATGAGGATTATCTTGTTTTTTATGAAGTCGAAACGAAATGATCGAAGGGCTGTCTTGTTTGTGCCCACAAGCTGTTACCATTCTCGAAACTGTTGCTTCTGTTTTGATTGATAAGACAAACAAGTCCCTAGTTCTCTATTTCGTTTGGCTGACAGGAGAAAACGAGCCCCCTTTCTCCTGCCAGCCTGCTATTATTGGCTGCACCGAAGCGTCCGAAGCCGATTGAGTGCCGCCGCCAATTCGAAACGACGCGGGCGAGCGAGTTCACCAGGATGACCGTTTCGGAAAGAAACAGAGCCAAGCCCATGCCGGTCCCACTGTTCCTCGATGGCATCAAGCAATTGACGAACTGTCTTCTTTCCATCCAGCCATCCTTTCCGCTCGATATGGAACAACGCGGCAGCTATCGCCCTTGTTTGGCTGTCGTCAACGAGCTGTTCAAGCGCATAAAGAAGCACATCTGTCTGCCCGTATTGAATCACATGCCGCCCTCTCGCTGTGACCTTTGCTTTTTTTCCTTTTTGGCTGTTTAAACTTTCCGGGCGCGGGATACGCTCACGAATGTGGCCGAACGACTCCCCGCCTTCCGCCTTCCTCCCCGATGGCATGTTTGCGGCGATCCGTTTCGCTTCAACGGTCACATCAGACGGAACATATTGTTCCATTTTAATCACAACATCAGCAATCTCGAAATAGTCTCCTAAACCACCGACGACAAGCACCGTCGAAATGCCATAGTCATGAAACAGTTGGCGAGCTTTGTCGATATAAGGAGTGATCGGTTCGGCCTCTTTCGCAATGAGTGCCTGCATGCGTGCATCGCGCATGAACAAATTGGTGGCGCTTGTATCTTCATCAATCAAAAACGCCGATGCCCCAGCTTCGATCATTTCGATCATGCTCGCGGCTTGCGAGGTGCTGCCACTCGCGTTTTCCGTCGAAAAACGCGTCGTTTCCTTTCCATATGGCAGCATGCCGATAAATGGGGAAATATCAACATGCGCAACGCTGCGTCCATCCTCGGCGCGAATTTTCACTGCCCTGCTGTCCGTGATGACAAACTCCCGTCCATCACCGGAGATATGGTCATACACACCATGCTCTAACGCCTGAAGCAGTGTTGATTTTCCATGGTAACCGCCGCCGACAATGAGTGTAATTCCTTTCGGGATGCCCATGCCTTTCACAGGCTCAGTGCGGTGAGGCACAGGGATCGCCACCTCGAGCTCCGGCGGGCTTTGAAACGGTACCGCCCCTTGCCGCAGCGGCTTATCGCTCACTCCGCTTTCACGAGGCAATATGGAGCCGTTAGCGATAAACGCCACCAATCCGTGCTCATGCAAATAACGCCGAATAGTGTGCTGCTGATCGGCCAACTCGACTGCGGGTCGAATGTCACCTTCGCGCAGGCCATACACCGCCCGCTCGATCACGGCCGGAATCTGTTCGAAAAAAATACTCTCCGCTTCTTTCGCTAAAATGCGCCGCCCATTGGCCGGCAAGCCAACCGATAAACAAACAGTAATCGTCTCATCACCAATTAGCACCGCCGTACGCTCCAGCACTTTTTGCCCTGGAGCGTCGATCAACACAAGCCCGCTTTTTCCTGACCCACGCGCCCGCGATGGCCATTGCCGTAATTCGTAGTGAACACGGCGCGCAACCACATCTTCGCAGCGGATGCGGCGCGGCGTCGTATTGGTCCATTCTGCCGCTAACACTGTCTTTGCCCGCGGCACGATCACTCGAATTTTCGATGGTTCAGCGAACGGGTCTCCTTGCACATGGTCAATGGCAAGGGTAAACGCCGGAAAAGAATAGGTCCCTTCAATCGCTTTGTACGCTTTATATCCCTTTTGGTCAATGGCTCTCAGTTGCTTTCTGAGCGTTTCCATGTCATCCACTCCTTTCATTCGTTTTTCTCGTTATGTATATTGAAACTGCTCACTTCGTGCGGTCCAAAAACGAGTCCGTTTCCGGTACAGGCGGACTCCAAAAATATTCTTGCCCGCTGTTGCCCCCATTTCTTTTAACTGTTGAATTTGCTCTTTATTTTCAATTCCTTCCGCAAGGGTGTCAATGCCTAATTGGCGAGCCATCTTGATGTCTGCAGCAATAATCGCTTGGTCATCCGCTGAATGTGGCAAGTTTTTAATAAATAAAATAGACAGCCAATAGATGTCCCTTCGCTTTCGTCTCCTCGACCATTTGTGGAAACTGTTCTTTTAACAACCGTCGATTGGGAAGGCCCGTTAAATCATCGTGTTTCGCCATATATTCAATTTGTTATAAACGGGTAATATCTGTACGAATGGAAACATATTTTATATGACTTTCCTTGTTCATCTAAAAAAGAACAATCGTCGACTGAACCCAATAATAACTTCCATCTTCCTCCTTATTCTTCATCTCTCCCCTCCGTATTTTCCCTTTCTCAATTTTCCTCCATATATTCCCAAAAAACTCAGGGCTATGGTGCCCTGAATTCAACTAAACGATGGGGATTGCTGCTCAATTCTTCCCGACTATATTGGGAGATGCAGCAAAACGCCTCATTCACATAAGTAATTTTTCCTGTTTTGTCAGTAATCACGACAATCGTCGATTCATCCAGCGCTCGTTGAATAAAGTACAATTCGTTCAGCGTGTGCTATAGACGGGAATGCAAATCTTTTCTGTTTTCTTCAGAAACAAACGACACTGCATCCCCCATCTTACTACGACTCTCTTTGTGCCTCCATTTTAATGATAACAAACAGCGATTGCAATTAGATTATCTATGTACTTTTTGTGCGCGCTGGCCATCATCCACTCCTCCCCACAAAAAATGCAGCCTGCTTCCCGATAGGAAACAGGCTGCGCCCGGCTTACTTCTTCATTCCCGTATAAATCAAAATCGCTTCTTTAAGAAATTCAGCCGCTCCCGGATGCACTTGGTCATAGTGCGCTTTGAACCGTTCATCCTCAACATACATGTGCGCCAACCCGGCATGAGCTTCTTTGGAATAATGATCCCACCAGAAGCAAAGCCATTGACGGTGCAAATCAGCCGCCCGTTGCGCCTTCTCTCCGGCCGGGTCACCATCTTGCATCGCTTCTTTCAACACCTCTAGCACTTCCTTGCCGAGCCGTTCCGCCTCATCAAACTGTTCCTTTGTCATATTCCGCAGTCTATTGTTGGAACGATCGACCTGTTCGTCGCCATACTTCTGGCGAATTTCTTCTCCATATTTCCGCTCGTTTTCTTCAATCAACCGCTCCTTGAACGCGGCAAACTTTTCTTTGTCACTCATCGTGATTCCTCCTTCTTTGGCAATAATCGTTTTTTCAACGCTCGCAATCAATGCATCAAGATGGCGTCTTTTTTCCAATAGCTGTTGGCGATGCTGCCGCAACGCTTCAAGTTCGTCAAATTCCGGGGAATGAACGATTTGTTTGATCGTTTCCAAATCCACGCCAAGTTCACGGTAAAAGAGAATTTGCTGCAAAAGATCGACTTCACGCGGTCCGTATAGCCGATACCCGGCATCGCTCAACCGTGCCGGCTTGAGCAAACCAATCTCATCGTAATACCGAAGCGTCCGGCTTGTCACTCCTGCCAATTTGGCCAGTTCATGCACGGTGTATTCGATGTTCCTCACCTCCCTATTCATGACGATACACCTTGACGTAACGTAAAAGTAAAGAGGAAAAAAGAAAAAAGGGCTCCTAACATTCGTCCCTTTTTCTGGATATAGGAAAGTTCCTTTTCTTGTTTTCGTATTGTTTCGTTTCACCTTTATGATTGAATTAAAGCATCACCGGACTGACAGTAAAAAAGAGCTGCTAAGTCCCTTTTATTACGTCCCGCAAAACGTCCGATACGGCTGGTCAGATGGCGGCGGCAGTTCGGCGTATTCCGCTTGTTCCGGCGAGTAAGCGTACGGATCGGCCAACGCTTTAAGGAGTCGAGCCATGACCTGATAGTCTCCACAATTGACTGCAGCAGCCAACGCCTCTTCAACCCGATGATTGCGCGGAATGACCGCTGGATTGTGACGGCGCATCCGTTCATACGCTTCTTCTCGCGAGACTGATTCCTTGCTAAGCCTCGTTTGCCACCGCTCGTGCCACTCACGAAACTCAGAAGTGTCAAACAGCTCCATTCCAGTGTACTCACCTAATGTCAATGCTCGGAATGTGTTCGTATAGTCTGCACGGTATTCTTCCATCAACCGCAACAACTCGGTGATCAACTCTGCATCGTGTTCCTGTTCCTCGGCAAGTCCCAATTTTGCTCTCATCCCGCCAAGCCAATAGTACTCATACCATTTTGAATATTGGCCAAGCGCTTCTTCAGCCAACTCCACCGCTTTTTCCTTCTTATCATCCAACAGCGGCAACAAGCTCTCCGCAAAACGAGCCAAGTTCCAGCCTCCGATATACGGCTGATGACCGTACGTGTACCGTCCTTCCGTATCGATTGAGCTAAACACTGTCTTCAAGTCATACGTGTCCATAAACGCGCACGGCCCGTAATCGATTGTTTCCCCGCTGATCGTCATATTGTCGGTGTTCATCACCCCATGGACAAAGCCAACAAGCTGCCATTTTGCGATCAATTCCGCTTGGCGCTTGATGACTTGTTCAAGTAAAAACAAATAGCGGTTCGCAACCGCCTCAAACTCAGGGAAATGCCGCTCAAGCGCATAATCAGCTAACGCGCACAGCTCTTCTCTCGTCCCCCACTGCGCTGCATATTGAAATGTGCCGACACGCAAATGGCTCGACGCAACGCGGGTTAAAATCGCCCCAGGCAGTTCAGTTTCGCGTATAATGGTCTCTCCTGTTGTCACGACCGCCAAGCTTCGGGTCGTCGGAATGCCGAGGGCATGCATTGCCTCGCTCACGATATACTCCCTCAGCATCGGCCCGAGCGCCGCACGCCCATCTCCGCCACGAGAGTACGGCGTCCGCCCAGATCCTTTTAGTTGAATGTCGACCCGCTTGCCGCTTGGAGTGATGTGCTCGCCAAGCAACACTGCTCGTCCGTCCCCAAGCATGGTGAAATAACCGAACTGATGACCAGCATACGCCTGCGCTAACGGCCTAGCCCCGTCCGGAATCCGATTTCCCGCTAACACTTCCACCCCTTCTTCGCTTCGTAAAGCTTCCTCATTCAGCCCAAGCTCGGCTGTGAGCGAACGGTTGAGCACCACCAATTTCGGCGCACGCACTGGCGTAGGGAGAACGTTGCTAAACAAGCGTTCTGGCAGCCTTGCATAACTATTATCGAACTTCCACCTTGCTTCCAACATGGTCACCTTCTTTTTCTACCCAATGCTCTTTATTGTACGGCAAAGTTGGTGGCATTATAAACCGCTTCATGAGGAAACGTAAGGATGAACAAACAACTGAATGAATCGATCATCTTGAAGAAAAACTCGCAGACATCCCATCCTCTGTCGAAGTGTTCACAAACGGAAGTGCTTCACCGTGACCGAAATCTTCGCAAATTGGTCAAACAAACGAGATTTCTCTCAGCAGATCAACCGTTCTGATCCACCGCAAACAACAAAACCGCTCCCGTTTCATCTTCTTGTTCGTCTTGATGAAGTGGAGCGGTTTTCGTATGAACATGGCGATATTCTTACACATGTCAACTAAATGATGCACGCATCATTTCACCAACCCATGACGAAAAGCATAAATGACCGCTTGCGTCCGATCTTGGACACCAAGTTTGGCGAGAATGTTGCTCACATGCACCTTCACCGTTTTGAGTGAAATGAACAATTCATCGGCCATTTCTTGGTTCGTTTTTCCTTGCGCCATTAATAAAAGTACTTCCATCTCTCGGCTCGTAAGCTGTTCGTGTGGCAGACGCGCCCTCTGTCTTCTCCGGTTTTGCATGACTTTTCCCGCTACTTCCGGCTCGAGCACCGATTGTCCATGGAACGTGGCCCGAATGGCGTCGGCAATTTCACTTGCTTTCGATGTTTTCAACAAATAGCTCGTCGCCCCTGCTTCGAGCGCTGCGAACACCTTTTCATCATCCAAAAAACTCGTCACAACAATAATTTTCGCCTCCGGCCATGCACTCATGATTTCCTGCGTTGCCGCAATGCCGTCTATCGGTTCCATCACAAGGTCCATCAAAATGACATCAGGGCGCAATGTGAGAGCAAGCTCAACTCCCTTTTGCCCGTCCTCCGCCTCGCCGATCACCTCCATGTCCGGTTGAGCGGATAAATACGCGGATACGCCAAGCCGCACCATTTCATGATCATCGACAAGCAACACCTTTATCACGGTCATCCCCCCTTATACACAAGCGGCACCTTCACTTCCAACCTTGTTCCTTGGCCTTTTAAGCTGACTACTTTCAATGTTCCACCGATTTCCGCCGCCCGTTCATACATATGCTGCAACCCGTACGAACCGCTTTTCGAACGTTCCACATCAAAGCCAACACCATCGTCTGTGACGCGCAAAATTGCAAACCCGTCCCGTTCAATCAGCAACACTTCAACCGTTTTCGCTTTTGCATGGCGCAACGTGTTGGAAAGCGACTCTTGCAAAATGCGGAACAGATGATCTTCCACCCCTTTATCCAAGGGAACATCTTCGATTTTCCATTTCATCTCGAGCGGCACTTTGCCCGTCAATTCTGTCAGCAGTTCTTCCATCCCTTCTTGCAGTGACTTTCCTTTTAGCTGAACCGGCCGCAAATGCAAAAGCAGCGCCCGCATTTCCAATTGGGACTGGTGAATCATTTGCTCAACCATTTTCAATTGTTTGCGTTGCCGTTCATCATCGGGTGGCATTGTTTCTGTAATCGCTGACATCATCATGGAAGCGGCAAACAATTGTTGGCTGACAGAGTCATGCAGCTCCCGCGCCAACCGCGTGCGTTCTTCGGAAAGAATGCGTTCAACGAGCCGTTCTTCCTGTTCGACCTTTTCTGCCGCTAATTTTTGAACGCGTTTCGTTTGCTCGAGCCATTGCGTTTGCAGCTTCTCGATTTGCCGCCAAAGGTCCTGAAGTTCCGGTGACGGCTCTTCCCGCCAAAGTTCCCCCATTTCACCGTGTTCAATTTGCTCGAGCGCCTGCATAACAACTTGCCGCTGCTTACGCCAAACGAAATCTAACACAAGTCCGCTCGCGATCCCGATCAATAAGCTGACAACCGACACAAACAGCAAAAACGGTACGCCCATCACCGTTTTGTCCCACAACTCCGCCCACGTCTCCGGCGGAAACACGTAAACAAAGGAAAGGGATAACAAAATGAAAAGAATCAGCGCTGACAAAACAGAAACCATCAACGGTCGGCTCATAACCGCTTCACCTCAAGGTGACCAATCATCAGTGAGGTGACAATTTTCAGTTTTCTCTCGGCCGCTTGATATGAAGGGGTTTGATAAATGAGCGTTTGGTTAAGCAAATGCCTTGCTTCTTGCCCAAACACTGTTCCCCCACCAAAGATAGCTGAATGGACGACCTTTGTCTCTACTTCATACGGGACAAGCACGCGCACATGACCGATCAAGCCGCGCACAACAATGACTGCTTCTCCCTTTGGCAAGACGGTGTTACTGACATCGATCACCGTATCGCCAATGCCGGTTTGAATATTCACATCATCCCATTCATACACATGTTCGGGAGTCGTTTGCCGTCCAAACAGCACATTATGAAACAGCGGCTTTCGGTCGATGACTTCCCCTTGACTGTCCTTCGCTTCAATGATGACTGGCCGAATGACAGTCGGTTGCTGCTTGGATTGAAAGAATTTCCACAGAACATAAAATAAGCCAGCAACAATGACCAACCGGGCCGTCACCATCGTAAACACATGAAACACAAGGCTAATGCCACCGATCCAAAAAAGCACTTTCCCCCGTTTGCGTGGCCATGACTGTTTTCCGATATAAAGCAAAGCGATCGCTAATCCGATGGAAAACAGCAACCCAGGATGGAAAAATGCAATTTCGACAACAAAAAGCAAAAAGATGAGCAAGACAGCCCAGCTGACATAATCGGTTTTCTTCTGCTGATCAAGCATGTGGGGAGCCCCCTGTTGTCCAAAATGAAAAAGGCGTAACTATGTACGCCTTTAGCATATCCGGTTATTTCCCTTCTTGCAACTGCTTTTCTAACTGAGCGATGCGCGCATCGATCGTGTTCCGATAATAATCGGACTGGACTTGCCGTTCAAGGCGATCAAGATAAACTTCAGCATCCGCAAACGCTGCCTGAGCAGGACCGGTGTCCCCATTGATCACCCGATGAATCCGGTAATGTGCCCGCGCCGCATTTTCGCGCCCCATCAACTCCATACGCCGCATCTGCATATCCTTCAGCTTATGCTTCATGTCCTCATATTTCGCTTCCAACTCAAACAGCTCGTGGCTTGCTTGTTCGAGCAGTTGCTTTAAGCGGGCCGCCCGTTCGGTATATTGCGCCTGCTCACGCCGCGCAAACTCGGCCAATCCCTCTTCTCCAGCTCGTTCGGCTACCTCCGCCTGCTTGGCCCGCTTTTCCGCCATCTGTTCTGCCTCGTGATGTTCGCGGGCAAACTTCTCTTTCAACACATATTGGCGCTCAAGCAACTGCCGTACCCGCTCAACTTCCTGCTCACATTGGCGCAAATAATGATTGAGTAACGCAATTGGATTTTTCTTTTCTTTTTCATCGAGCCATTCATGAAGATCAGCCTCAATGATCGTTTTCAAACGTGAGAACAATCCCATCATTGATCCACTCCTTTTCCATCCATATGATTAATGATGCTTTTGCAGCTCAGCCCATTGTTTTTCAAAATTGACAAACGGGTCATCGGTTTCTGGAACGGTACGCTCACCTTTCGCACTGTTCCATTTTTTATACACGACATACAAGACATATGCCGCGACAAGCGCAATCAGCGCCGGCACATTCGAAACGCTGATAACTAACGCCGCACAGCCAATCAACGCCCATGCGATTTTTCCAAACGTCGATGGAGCTTTCAAATACTTTTTGAACGCATAGTACAAGATCGCCAGCGTGATCGCCAATCCGACAAGCGGCCCGAGGTGAAACAAGAGCACCATCAACGCGGCCGCGCCGGCAATGAACAACCCGATCTTTTTTGCCATCCTTTCGCCTCCCTTCGCTTTCTATCGTACCGCACACTCCCTGCCTCCCATCATGTTCCGAAGATATATTTTGACTACGACTCGAGGCGTATTTTTCGTTTGATGGAGCAGAAAAAAGAATGTGAGCATTGGTAGATGCGCCATCACCCACACAGCCCAGCCTGTGGCTAAACTACTGTCCAAATAAAAATGCCGTAAACCTGTCATATGCACATATCGAAGGCCACACTCCCCAGATAAGCAAACTTACAATCAGACAAATAAAAAGACATGAACCAAACTCCTTAGTTAACATCAACGTGCTGTTAACTACCTGAAAGGAGGTTCATGTCTCATACACAGTTTCCCCACCGCATTGAATCAACTGATTCCATCTCATCATGGTGGAACAAAAGCAGGATCGAGTGAACAAGAGCAGATACATCATCCATCTCCCTAACTCTGGTGAGTAGCGTTTTTTCGACGATTCGATAAACCAATTCTTCGGCCTTGTTAGATGTTTAAGCAGTGTAGGGAATAAGCGCTGTTTTATTTTAGAATAGGCTCTGTTAAAGTTTATTGCTGATTTTATATAAAAAAGCAGAACTTCCAATCAACCGGAAGTTCTGTATCTGAGTTTAGTCTTATTCATCTAAAGCCCTCTTTAGCTGAAGAGTAAGAAACATCTAATTTAAGTAACCTCTGAACGGTTTTTGTTTTCCAAATAATAAAACCTATCCAAGCACCTACGATATTAAGTATAAAATCATCAATATCAAAACTTCCTCTTCTTGTCACTAATTGTGTTACTTCAATCACAAATAACAATATAATCATCGAGAATGTAAACCTACCTACCTTGTTTATCTTTTTAATATAGTAAGGCAGATAAATTCCCATTGGTAAAAACATAATTAAGTTACCCAAGAGGTTTTTTATCGGTATACTTATATTCAAACTTCCGTTAAACATCGCCTTAATATATATACTAATCGTTTTAAATGGAACGAAATTTGAAGAACGCCTTAAATATTCGATTAACGATAAGTCTGTCCATACATGCCCTCTAGCTCCCACAAACATAACTCCTACAAACAACAGCATGACCAGTGCTAATAAATAAAATATAAAACTAATATTCCAAATTATGTTTATCACTTTTTTCATTTACCACTCATCCTGTTTTCCTTCGTAATTTTACTGTTAGCTTTTAAACAATCCCGCTACATTCATTAAATAAGATATAATCCCCGTGATGCTAGATAAAATTAGATGAGCATAAAATAGCCCTTGTATGAGAATCTCTCTAAATTGTAAGAGCACTCTCATTTTACAATAGGTCAATCCAAACTTCAAAAACAGTATGTATCGACTTTACGTTTTGTATCAGTTCAACTATTGATTATCGTGATTTATCTTCAAAGTAAAAATCTTCATTTATTCAAACTGTTTATCCAATATAAGATCTCATTAGCCCCCTAATGAATTTGGACACTCGATAAGGTGTTTTTTATAATCGAAGTGACCAAATGAAGGGGGCTTTTGATGTACATGAAACGAAGAAAACATTCGAAGGAATTTAAGCTACAAGTAGTGAAAGAAGCATTAGAAGTCGGAAATAAAGCATTGGTAGCTAGAAGATACGAGCTTAGCCCGAATCTTGTGCAAAGATGGGTGAAGGCATATGAAGAAGGAAAACTAGGACAAGAAATGGTTTCCTCTCCCTCTTCAGCTGAAATCAAACGGCTGGAGGAAGAAAACGAGCAGCTCAAGAAGCTATTAGGGGAAAAAG
>Ga0207866_1000614_pt1 | contig 48307 bp, 51 predicted proteins | sample HigsolmetaAR203D_FD_184835 | JGI IMG/M metagenome (GOLD analysis project Ga0207866, IMG submission 184835) | Ionic liquid and high solid enriched microbial communities from the Joint BioEnergy Institute, USA - AR20-3-D (SPAdes) (version 2) ...
AAGCTATGATGCGTCCTTCTGCCATCGTAAAAAGCCAGTTCTTATGACCATCACAGAAAAAAAGACTAAAATTACCGGTTTCAGGAATCAGGTTCCAAAACTATCCGCGGACGATCACGGATTCAGGAAAAAATTTTAAAGGTAAGAAATGGAAAGCTAAAACTCGCCGGAAGGCAATCATTTCACTTTCAGTTCATATAAAAAGTAAAAACCGCTTCATTAGGCAGCTTCCCATGTTCCGCTTTTGCAGCAAATGAGAAAATACGAAAAAATTCACCAACACATTTTCGTCGGACAGACTCCCGTTCATTACGTCCCTGCCCAGGGGATGGGGATTCCGATCCTGGCGGCCGACTTTGACAACCCGCTTCTTAAAGAATCTCTGTAACGAATTCTCTGTAATGAATTTCTGTAACGAATCTCTGTAACGTTATTCCTTTAAAAATGCCATTTTTCCATTTTTTACGAATCCAGATAACGCTATTGGCACCCATTTATGTATTTTTGGGAGGGTATGGGGCAAATAACGTCTTCCCAGTTCCTTACATCGGGAAATACGGGGAAATTGACCAAATAACGATTGCACGATTCGTTAGGTCGATAGTCTCTCCGCTCACACCATGGTCCCCAGCAACATTTTCCGTTTTTCCGCCTCAGGATCGCTAATCACCCGGCAAATGCGGTCCAACACCATCGTGGCTCTCCGCCGCGTGTCGTAACGCGGCCAAGGCAATGCTTCTGTAGAAGGCGTGCCTTTGTCGGCGAAGGAGATCCAGGCATCCTGGATCCGTTGAGCCAAGCGGCGGGTCTCTTCGTCGACGGAAATGCCCAAAAACTGGAACATGCATACGTTATGAAAGACAAAAGGAATCTCTAATGTGTGGATGGCTTTGCCCAGTAAAGGATGGGACGGCAACGTCCAGTCAAAGCGGTACATCCACACGGGGGCATATTGCGATTGGCAAGCGGCGAAATGCACGGCAGGGCGCCAAAAAACCAGATCGGTGATAATCCGGGCTTGCTCCTCGGCCGTCGTCGGCAAGTCGCGCTCCAGAGACCTCGCTTCCACTTCGCCGAGAATCTCCCTTAGCGCCCGGATAATCGCTTCTTCCGTCATGGGCAACGTGTCCGAATGGATAAAAAATGCCCCTTCATCACGATTGGTACCGATCAGTAACGGAATCCCTTCCGCAGCGCCTTCCTCAATGGCCCGGATCGGCTCTTTCGGCAATGTATCCCCGTCAATGACCGGTTGGAAGGGTAAAATGGCAAGGTTTTGGGCGATCAAAGCTTCTCCCGCACGGACGATTTGTTCCGCAGGAATCGTTCTCAGACGATCCGGCTCGTTCATGCCTACCCCCAGTTCCAACAGGAAGCGGCGGGTGATCTTCTCCGCCTGTGCGGCGGGAATGGCTTGGGAAGCCCCGCTTTCCATGATCGCCTGCTTGAACAATCCTTTGGCTGAAGGCATGGCCAGAAGAGCTGCGATACACATGCTGCCTGCGGACTCGCCGAATACGGTGATCCGCTCGGGATCTCCCCCAAAAGCGGCAATGTTATCCCGAATCCACTTAAGCGCCGCAACCTGATCCAGCAAACCAAGATTGGAGCCCAAACTTTCGTCCAAATGAGACAGATGAAGGAATCCGAAAGGCCCCAGCCGGTAATTGAGCGTCACCACCACGACATTTCCGCGCAGGACGAATTGCGTGCCGTCATAAAGCGGAAAGCTTCCATGGCCTGTCACAAACGCGCCGCCATGAATCCATACGAGAACGGGACGAAGACGGTCATCCGAATCCGCCGGAGCCCAAATGTTGAGATACAGGCAATCTTCCGATTGAACTCTTGCCATATCGAACATGCCGAACGGTCCACTGCCGACAGGCTGGTGGCTGATCGGGCCAAAGGCAACCGCCTGCCGCACGCCTTCCCAGGAATCCGGAACTTCCGGAGGGCGGAAACGCCATTGTCCGACAGGAGGCCGCGCATAGGGAATTCCCCTCCATATCCGGATACCATTCGACACCGTTCCTTGAAGTTTTCCATACCGTGTTTCCACAAGAGTGCCGTTCATGTAACATCCCCCCGTTGCCCGTATACGTACTCGCTATCCGAAACAATATTCGTACTCACTATTTCCTGTTTTTTCAATCCACATACATTTTTATCGAATATACATAATTCTTATATTTTTGGAAAAAAGAATAGTGCGAACCGTTTACATCATGGCCATAGATTGTTGGCTACAAATTGTTGGCACAGATTGTTTGCTGCAGGTTGTTGCTTAGCTTGTTGCCTTTTAACTTGTTGGCTTGTATCTTGTTGGCTTGTAACTTGAATATTTTACAGTCGGCTTTAGCTTGGATATTTTGCAGGTTTGCAGCTTGGATCATTTATTTTACGGGTTGGAGGGAACGTCTTGTCCAAACATTCAGATCGCCAACATGAACATCACGAGGAAGAGCGTCTTCAGGACACCTTTCTTTCCTCCATGGCCATCGGAGCCGTCATTTTGGCCATATGGGCGGCTGTTTTTGTTGTCTATCTCAACCGGTTGTGAAAGGAGGGATTGCGTTGTTCAATATCCATATTCCGCGTTACGAACGAATCTGGCTGGCCGTGGGGACCATCACGCTGGTAATTTTTCTGGCTTTGTTCGGTTTTTTGGCGGTGTCGACAGGTTTGAATCCGCCGGGACATATGAAAACGATCGATCCCGACGCCGTCTTCAGCACAGCTCCTTTTCAAAACCCCGGAGTTCGACAGACCGGTCCGAACGAATACCATGTGTCCCTGATTTCAAGTGTGTTCATGTTTCAGCCTGATACGGTCAATATCCCTGCCGGCGCAAAGGTCCGCTTTCAGGTAACGAGCCCGGATGTCGTACACGGGGTTCTGATCCCCGGAACGAATGTCAATATGATGGTACTTCCCGGACATATCACGGAATACACTTACACTTTCAAAAAACCGGGGGCCTATCTTCTCCTGTGCAACGAATATTGCGGGACGGGACACCACTACATGATGGGAATATTGAATGTCCAATAAGGAAAGGCGGTATCACGGATGGCAGAAACGAAAGATCTTTCAATAAAAAGACAAGGCGAAGAACGGACAGATGAAAGGTCCGCCTATACAAAAAAAGACGCCGGGCTGATCATGGCTTACCTTGCCGTGTCTTTTATCGCTTTGTTTTTGGGAGCCGTAGCCGGATTGTTGCAAGCTTTGGAACGCGGCGGTTTTCTGATGCTTTCCCCGCAGGTGTACTATCTCATGCTCACTCTTCACGGCGTCGCTCTGGCGCTCATTTTCACCACCTTTTTCATTATCGGTTTTCTTTATTCCGGAGTGATCAAGACTACGGGCGGCCGGTTTCGTTCCGGGGACCGGACAACAGGCTGGATTGCTTTTTACATGATGCTGATCGGGACGATCATGGCCTTGATTTCCATCGCGAACAACAATGCGACTGTGCTTTACACCTTTTATGCGCCGATGCAAGCTTCTCCCTGGTTTTATATAGGATTGGCGCTGGTTGTGGCGGGAAGCTGGGTAAGTGCGATTCCCATCTTCCGAGCATACCGCAATTGGCGAAAAAACAACCGGAACCAGCCGTCTCCCTTGTTCGTCTACATGTCCGTCGCAACGATGATTTTGTGGATTATCGCGACGATCGGCGTCGCGGTTGAAGTCGTCGCGCAATTGATTCCCTGGTCTTTCGGATGGGTCCGTGAAATCAACGTATCTTTAAGCCGGACGTTATTCTGGTACTTCGGACATCCGCTCGTTTATTTCTGGCTTTTGCCTGCATACATCTACTGGTATGTCGGGATTCCCAAAATCATCAACGGCAGGCTGTTCAGCGATTCCTTGCCTCGGTTGACGTTCGTTTTATTCATTTTGTACTCCATACCGGTCGGCTTTCACCATCAATTGATGGAACCGGGCATCTCTTCTTTCTGGAAGTTTGTCCAAGTTATCCTGACAATGATCGTGGTCATTCCGTCCTTGATGACCGTTTTCGCCATACTGGCCACATTTGAGTTGGCCGGCAGAGAGAAAGGGGCGAAAGGAAGGTTCGGCTGGTTGAAGAAACTCCCGTGGAAAGATGTGCGTTTTTTTGCTCCGTTTTTGTCCATGGTGATGTTTATCCCTGCAGGCGCGGGCGGAATCGTCAATGCCAGTTATCAGATGAATCAGGTGGTGCACAATACGTTATTTGTCACGGGGCATTTTCACATGACATTGGCAACGACGGTCGTGCTGACGTTTTTCGCCATCTCCTATTGGTTAATCCCCATGCTGACAAACCGGGCATTCACACCGCTGGCCAACAGATTGGGGATCATCCAAAGTGTCATTTGGTCTGTCGGGATCTTGTTAATGGGCGGTACGATGCATATTGTCGGACTGCTCGGCAGCCCCCGGCGCACGGCATTCTCCACATACAACAATCATCCGGAAGCGCTGAATTGGCTGCCTTATATGGAAGTGGTCGGAGCGGGGGGCGTCCTTTTGTTCATCGGAATTTTGTTTTATCTGGCGGTCGTCATTTACTTGATGTTCTTTGCTCCCAAGACCGAATCGCCAATGGAATACCCGATCGGAAACGTTGTGGATCGCGCCCAGAAACCGCCTCTTATCCTTGAACGTTGGTCGGTCTGGATTGCGCTCACCGCCGTTTTGATTTTGATCGCTTATACTGTGCCCATTATCGGATTGATCCAGCATGCCCCTCCGGGATCGCCAACGATCCGCACTTGGTGAGTTCGTTTCCGGGGCTGCATCAAAACGGCAAAACGCCAGCCTCTTTCTAAACAGTGACACCCCTTGCCCTAAAAAATCTTGCCCTAAAAAATAAAGAAGCACTGGCTCCACTCAACAGCTGAAGCCTAGCGCTTCTTTTTGGTCAAACAGGACGGCACATCATTATGGGGACGGGTCCATTATGGAAAATCGCGGTCATAGACGCCAACCATTCCCGTCAAACGATGCAAAATCCGGGAAACTTCCTCATTTTGCTCCCATTCTCTGTGGCTTCTCAGAAAATCATTGAACTCCCTGTAAAGTTGTTCAATCTTCATGTTTAAATCATCCGTATTGTAGTTGATGTCCTCCAAAGATGCCGTAACCACTCCATCGGTCCATTGAGAGAATTCCCCGTCCGGAATCCGGTTTACTTCTTGCTCCAGCCTGGCCGCTTTCTCCAATATACCGGCCGGCAGCTGTTGCAATCTTTTCAATTCCGACAGCACATTGATGACGTCCGCTTTGTCCATATGGAGATATCCTTTCCATCCCTGTTTTTCTATTCATTCTATCCTGCAACCGCGGAGACTATTCAGGCCATATGGACTTCATTTTCGTTACTTTGCGGATTTCAACATTGATGGTTTATAATGGTAAGGAAATCCGAAAACCAAAGGAGCTGTTCACAGATGATCTTGCGTATAAACCCTTATCTGATGTTGGACGGAAATGCGAGAGAAGCGATCCAGTTTTATGAAAAAGCGTTGAATGCAAAAGTCATTGGAATCCAAACGTTTGGAGAAATGCCGCAAAATCCGGAGTTTTCTCTTCCGGCCGAAGCCAGGGACCGTATTGCGCACGCGTTACTGAAGATTGGCGAATCGGACCTCATGATTTCCGACACCTTCCCCGGCCAGCCGACGCAAAAAGGGAATCATGTGACCATCTGCATCACGACCAACGATCCACGGACAACGAAGAACATTTATGAGGCACTGCAAGAAGGCGGACAAGTCGGCATGCCGTTGCAGGAGACGTTCTGGAGTCCCGCTTACGGCATCGTAACGGACAAGTTCGGTGTGACGTTCCATATTACGACAGAAAGCGGCTCCTGAAATATACCCGTGGCAGGGGAAGCCGCATAAGCAAAGCAAAGCGGCGGCAGTGCAGCGGCAGAGCGACCATTCGTCGCAAATGCCGGAAGTCTCAAAGCGTGCCGGAAGCCTCAAAGCGGATCCGTCCCGCGATTACTCAACGCTCACCACAAAAGCGTAGCTTGCGCTCCCCTGTTCCCAACGGGCAAAGATGTCGTAAATATACTCTCCTTTTTCCGCCGGCAGGATGATCATATTTTCCTCTACGACCGGAACCGGACTTGGCCGGCCGCCGATCCATTGATTTGCTCCCATCGATTTGGCCACCGGATTTTGTGAAAAGCTGATTTGCAGGGTGGAACCCGGCTTTACGGTAACCGGACGTTGATTTTTAACCAGTTCTGGCGGGGAAACCGTATCCACACATTTGCCTACTCCTCGGGCCAACCAACAAAATGAACCGGGAACGACGGGAATCTCCGTGTCTCCCGCTTTGACCGCCGCTTTCGGCGGTTCAACCGAAACCGGCTGGTTGATCCCGCATCCCATCAACAATAACAACAGCATGAAAATCCCCGTCTTTTTCATGTGATTTTCACCTCATTTGATTTTCACCTCTATGAACCCGACAATTGACTTCGCCTCGTATCATCAAACGAAAAAAATGGAGAAAATGTTACTTCGGGCCGCGCCCGTTGCGGATGTCCAAAAGAGTCATCATGAGACTGTCGATTCACTGTAGATGATAGAAGTAAGGAATGGAAAACCAAAACTCGCCGGAAGGCAATCATTAAATCGTTTCCCGTTTCCAACCATCCCCCCCCCCGTTTAAGCCATCCGTTTCGGTTTGTTATACCCCTTGTCTCCGTAAGGTTGAAGTTTGTCAAGCCACAGATCGAGCAACGCGTCCGCTTCATCCTTGTATTTTTTCAATTCAGCCGCATCCCCCAAGTATTCCTCCCGCGGCTTAATATGGTCCAACTCTTCAAACACAAAACTGTCCCCAACATACAATTTCCAATCGTGGCGCAATTCGGGAATCGCATTTAAATTCGTCTGTTTCATAAATTCCAGGCGATTTTTTGCCCCGTCCAAATCCATGCTGGCATCGACGAATATTTTGCCGTTTTTCACAATCCTGATTTGGTAAACGCCCATCTTCCGGAACGAATGTTTATACGTTTCTGCGAGTTCTTTTTTCCTCTGTTTGTCCAGTTTCACCATCATGCCCCCCGTTTCGCTTCCCGCTGTTTCACCGTTTCGTTATCACATTAATTTCGGCATCACCTTAATTTCGACCGTTTCATCATCCGAAATAAACTTCAACGTATCGTCAATACCCCATTTCTTTCAAAATTCTCGACAAAGTGCGCAGCCGTTCACCAATCAGTTCATCATCATTGCCGAGAACCTGGCTGAACAATTTGATGTCTTCATGAATCTTTTCATTGTCAGTGCAAACCGCTATCGTCATGGCATCCCCTTGCAAGCCGACTCTGTCAATGACGGGATGATCGGGGTCATACAAATGTTCATACCTGTACGCTTCCCGAAAATGTTGAAGCGACCGGCAGACAAGAATGGCGAGATCAAGAACCCGGTGAAGCGGCAACTCTTCCGATTGCCGGGACCACTTTTCACCCGTGTGTCTCCATACTTTTGCCGAAATGTCCACTTTCCCTCTGTCGTTCCACTGCGCCAATCCCAATGAAAGGCCCTTGGCATCCGAGTTATGCGCAAACCTGCCATCCACATTCTCATAATTTTCCGAAACAATAACCGGCTTATGTTTCAAAGTAGTCGGAATTTTCATCGCTTGTTCCTCCAAATCACGCAAAACTTGTTTAAATCTTTTGATAATCTTGAATCCTGATTTTTGACATAATTAATCTTAACATTAATCTTGACATAATTAATCTTGACATCGGTTTTTTGCCATAGAAAAGTTTTTCGCCAAACACAACCTTTTTCACTAATCAACTTAACTACTTATTTACTAATTTACTAAACACAATTTCAATCATACCTTCATGTTACTTCCATGTCAATATAAAAATATAAAACCAAACGCCAAACCTGTCCGTAAAATGATATTCGATCCCGATACGATTGTTTGTGCGAACCCGCTAACAATTCGGCAGTTAGAAAATCCGATTCTCACATCCCCCCACAAAATTACAAACCTGCGATTTTACATCTTTTTCCTCCCTTAAATGGTTCCAATTATATAAAAAATGAGAAAATACAGGAATTTCATCCAGAATCTACGTTTTTCTCCTATACTTACAAAAAAATCCTGCATTTTTTGCAGGAATGTTAAAAAACGCCGATTCAGGTGATGGAAAGCCTGCAGATCTGCATTTTTTTCATCGAGGCCAGGCATGTGGATCGGACGCAATGGCGTCATGTGGATCGTGACCCATTTTTCTGCGGGCGTCAAAACTTTTTGATAGCCTGCACAAAAAACGTGCAGCAACCTGATGACAAGCATTTCAAGTCTCTTGTATCATACCGCAAGGTAATGATTCCGGAACCAGTCCGCCGCCGCAAGCACTTCGTTTTCGCTTAACCGGTGGCCGTAATTTTCCCAATGTACGGTCACTTCTGCCCCTGCCCGGCTTAATAAACGTTCCAGTTCCTCCGTCTCGTCCGGCGCACAAACCGGATCATTCCTTCCCCCGCCAATAAAAACGGATACGCCTGATAAATCAGGCAATTTTATCCCCCTTAAGGGCACCATGGGATGGTGAAGAATCGCGCCCTTGAACGCATCACGATAATGAAAGAGCAGGCTCGCGGCAATATTTGCGCCGTTCGAGTAACCTATGGCTACGAAGCTGTCCCTGGGAATCCCGTAATCTGCGGCTGCCCGGTTCAAAAAATCGTATACTTCATTCGTGCGGAAAATCAAATCCTCTTCGTCAAATACGCCTTCCGCCAACCTTCTGAAAAACCGCGGCATTCCGTTTTCCAGCACGTTCCCTCTTACAGAGAGCACAGAAGAAGTGGGAGAGACTATTTTTGCCAAGGGCAACAAATCGCGCTCCGTTCCTCCGGTTCCGTGAAAAAGGACAAGGACAGGCGCATTGGCATCAATTCCTTTTTCAAAGATATGCCTCAACGTTTATTCGCCCCCAATCCTCTGACCTGGACAGGTTCCAGGTTTGACTCGATTTGCGCCCGGTAAGGCTCGAGCCAATCGGGGAGCATCAATTTCCCGCCGAGCGCATGCTGTTCTTCATCCACGGCAAAACCGGGCGGATCCGTCGCAATTTCAAACAAAATTCCTCCCCTTTCCCGGAAGTAAATGGAGCGGAAATATTTCCGGTCTGCGATTTGCGTTGCCTGAAAACCGTTTTCTTCAACGTTTTGCCGCCATTTTTCATGTTCATGGAAATCTTGCGCCCTCCATGCAATATGGTGAACGGTACCTGCCCCGCCATCGCCCCGCTCTGCCTTGGCTAGGGAGAGATCGATCACGTTTCCAATCTCTCCTGTTGCCCGGAAACGCGCATACCCTCCTTCTTCCGCCACCATGTCCAAGCCCATGACATGTTGCAACACGTGCATTGTTTGTTGCGGGTCCCTGCTGAATAAAACCGCTCCTCCGAACCCTTTAATGGCTTTCTCTTCCGTAATTTCTCCAAACGGCCAACTGCCGCCTTTTCCTTCTTCACGCTCAACAAGTTCCAAACGGAGTCCTTCGTTGTCATCAAATTGCAGATACGTTTCCTTAAACCGCATCATTCTTTTCGTTGTTATGCCGAAACTGTGGAGACGGTCTTCCCAAAAATCCAATGTGCCGACCGGTACGGCAAATGTGGTTATGCCGACCTGGCCGCCGCCAACTTTTCCGCGGCGCGCATTCGGCCAGGGGAAAAAAGTCATTATCGTTCCGGGGCTTCCATCCCCGTTGCCGAAATAAAAATGGTAAACTTCCGGCGCATCAAAGTTGACTGTTTTCTTGACGAGCCTCAGTCCCAGAATGCCTGAATAAAAATCGACATTGTCCTGCGGATTGCGGGCAATCGCTGTAATATGATGAATGCCGGTTGTGCGCAGTGTCATGTTATGGCCCCTCCCGAACTTATACGATAAATCCTCTTAACGATTCATATCCTTAAACAAGATGTTCTCTGACCCCTCCCCTGGGTAAAAATGTCACGGATCCGACCGCAGCTTTTCAGCCGCTTTGCCCAGACGCTTGAGAAGTTCAACGGCATAACGTTTCTCATCCAAACTTAAGCCGCTCATGACGAATTAAATAAACTCCGTGCGGTCAGGGAACATTTCATCGAACAACTTGGTGCCGCTTGAAGTCATTTCCGCACAAATCACTTTTTACGATATTTCAGACGGTCGAACTGCAACCGAAAATATCTTAGTTTCAAGATATTTCATTCTAAAATATATTTTGTGTATTCAATCCGGAAGGAACAATCGGATAAAGCACAAATAAAAAATGAGGGGAGGTGCCCCTCATTACCCTTTTAATGACAAAAGCCATTCTTCGTAACAAAGATCACAGAGAACTTCCAACCGCTCTTCCACGCCACTCTTGTCATAAATCGTGATTGTATGCCCGGATCCCGATTCTTGCCGACAATAATGGCAAATGTAAGCCATCAGAAAAACCTCCTTCCTTTGTTCCAAAGGGCATCGTTATTATCGCCCGAAAGTTTTGCCAATATGCTTTGACGCGTCGGACTCCGGACACCCGTTTTTCCTGCCGGCGGAGCACTCGGGAGGTGCGTTTCAAATGCAATTGGCGCTCACACTCACGTTCATACTCGTTTGGGGCAACCGATGCCGCCTGTTCAAACTCTTCACGGGCCTCATCAAGCCGGCCCAGCTTGAAGAGCAAGTCCCCGCGCACGCTCGGCAAGAAATGGCGCCGTTTCAACAACGTTTTTTGCCAGATTACCAATAATTTCCAGTCCGGCTGCCGGATCGAACGCCACGGAAAGCGCAACCGCGCGATTCACTCAGGATGATTTCCCGAACTTTCTCCGATCGTAAACGGTGTCGTCACATTCTGGTAAGCCAAATGCATCGACATTCCCAGCGCGGCGTGCTTCAGGTTATGGCAATAATCCATCCATAATCCCGGGTTGTCGGCCAGAAAAGCCACTTCATACGTTTCGCCCGGTTGGACCAGCAACGTATCCAGCAGGAGCGGGCTGCCGCTGAGCGGTTCGCCGTTTTTGCTCAACACATGAATATGGTGACCATGCAGATGCATGGGATGATCCGCAAAACTCCAGTTGACAATGGTCGTCTTCACGGTATCCCCCTTTTGTACCATAAACGCCGGAATGTTCGGGAAAACTTCCCCGTTGATCACCCACAATCGGCTTGTTTTTCCGTTATAATTCCCCACATAGATTTGATCCAGGATCATCGTGAATTCCCTGTCGAATGCCATTCTTGTATTAAAGGGAGTAAGCGCGGGGCTTCCGTAATATACCGGGTCGAATTCCTTTCCCTCACGGAGGACGTCGGCCGTTCCTTGTCCGTCTTTGCTGAAGACGATCCCGGCGCCATTATGTTCACGGTATAGGGCTAATGTGACCGGCGTTTCAGGCATGGTAAAAGTTACATCATACCGTCCCCCTCCCCCGATTTTCAGCAAACGGTCTGTCAAAACTCCCGGTTCATGGATGTCATTTCCGTCGATCGCGGCAACTTTGTAAGAAGTTTCGTTTAAAGTGAAGATTTTGGTGTTGCTTGCGCTGTTGACGAGGCGGAGTCTGACTTTTGTTCCGGGCGCCACCCGTTTTCCCCGAAACGTATCCACCAAATCCAGAGCCGTAACCTCCTGGCGGGATATCTTAACAAACATCGTCATGGCAGATCATAAAACCGTCGTCCCGGCGGCTGGTTTCCAAATGTCATTGTTCCGGAAAACAGCCGAAATACTTTAGCCTGCCAGATCATGAAAAGTTGTCTTGCCGGCTGATTTCAATCCTCGTTGTGCCGGAAGACAGCTTAAAAAGTTGCCTTGGCAGATATCATAGGCCTTGTTCTGTAAGGAAAATACTTTGCGGACGATATCTTCTTTGGGAAGATATCTTAAAAATTAAGATATCTCGCCGGACGGTTCCTTTTCCTTCCGTCTGCTTCCCATCATACTGCGGCGACCGGTATTCATGAACCGGCTGCGGTCCAAATTCATCCTGGACCTTGATCCAGTTCTTCATTTGGGCGTGTACGAACTATCTTAACGAACTCGAGGAGTTTTATTTTTTCGAAAATGGGAGTTCAAAAAAATTAACGAACTCAGTTAACGCTATTCACTGGAATTTTCGCTTTTTTCTTGCAAATTCGAGCAAATAACGTCATCTCGATTCGTTAGCTTTCCAGATAGGGCGATTTTCACCAAATAACGTTTCCTCAGTTCATTAGCCTTTTTTCTAAAAATCTCACAAAAACTTCTCACGAAACAACTCAACAAAAGCCTTACGTTAAGATACTTACGAAAATCGCGCCGCGGCACACAAACCGGGGGATTCATCCGTGAGGCGCTGGTTTATGCCAATGTGATCGGTTCGGATTTAGGGCCGAAAATGACTCCCATCGGCTCGCTGGCTACCCTGCTATGGCTGCATGTGCTGTCCGCGAAAAATGTGAAAATCGGCTGGGGCTATTATATTAAAACCGGCCTCCTATCACCATCCCCACGCTTTTCATTACGCTCACCGGTCTTTTTTCGTGGCTGTCTGTTCTGCAAACTTTCCGGTTGAATATATGGCTGTATATTGCGGTCATTGCGGTTGCGCTTGCGGCAGTTATCTGGGTTGGGATTCAAACAAGATCCGGTCCATACGTATCGTGGCAGGAGCAAACTGAAAAATCTATTCTGAATAAAACCGGCGGATGAAACGGGGAGAAGTTTTCTGTCCGTTTTCGGAACGGGATGGCCGGTTTCCCTTACTCTGTATGGATCCGTTTGGCCGCGCTCTTCAGATGAGGACTGCCCGGCAAAACGGGATCCTCCCCGAATCATGAATCGCCGTCAACAACCTCAACCCGGTTCCGCCCTTTTCTTTTTGCAAGATACAGAGCTTTGTCCGCATCCTGATAAGCATGGTCAAAACTGTCATGTTGCGTACTGTTCAGCGAAGCTACGCCAAAACTTGCGGTGACTTTCAGTTGTCTTTCTCCGGCAAAAAAACGATACTCCTGCAAAAGAACGCGCAGTTTCTCCGCTACCTGTTTGGCCTCATCACCCCTGTTTCCGGCAGCAACACCACACCATCGCCGGATGCGGTGTCAATCGAACATCCACTCCGGATCGTCGCTGCGGTAAATGATGTAAGAATGGGGATGCGTCCACTTGTAACCGTTGTCGGCAACGATGACTCCCGGATGTAAGCCGAGTTCACCCAAAAAAGCCCGCAACCGGTTTATATAAACGCTTGCTTGCCGAATACCGAGTTCCTGTTCCAATCTATGCTGGAGAATCGGTTCCCTGGCCTTTAACAGTTTCATTAAAATATCCAGGTTCCGGCCGCCAAAGGGAAAACTTGAAATCGGAGCCTGTTTTGCCTCCCATCAACAACGGCAGGAAACCGGACAAAACATTCAACATGGCGCCCATTCTGTTATATAATAAGTATACAAAACCGGATCTCCCTAACGATTTTTCTCGGACGTTTTCCGTTGCAAGCGATCGGCTGTTATATAATAAAGCAACAAACAAATAAGGATGGACTTCATTGTTTTCCTATATTTAAGCAAAGCTTAAAGCGTAGGAGTGTCAGACAATGAACACCAAAATTTCCTTATTAAACTTTGACGGAACGTTGCAAAAACAGAAACTGTTAAAGGTTTATCCCGGTGAATGGATTGATTTTTCCGATCTCGGAAGTTGTCAAGGGTATTGCGAAATGCCAACTCTCAAAATAATCGAACAGAGGTTGCAAGCCAGGAAGCACAAAGGGATCACGTTAATCGGGAACGGAAATTATCACTATGTGACCTATTTGCTGCTGTCCGAAATCAAACAACCTTTCTCCCTCATCCTGTTTGACCACCATACCGATCTTTCATTGAACGATGATCTGTCGATGATTTCGTGCGGTTCATGGGTGTCCTTCGCGTTGAAAACATTGCCCATGCTGCAACAAGTCGTGATTATCGGAGCCAATACGTCAGGCGGCGGTTTCGATGAAAGAAAAATCCCCGAAAAAGTTACCGTAATTTCAGAAAACGAAGTCAATCAATCTCCAGTAGCAACAATGGAAAAGAAAATCCTTTCCGTTTTAAAAGATCAGCCCGTTTATATCAGTGTGGACAAAGACGTTCTTGATGAAGAAAATGCCTCCACAAACTGGGATCAGGGCAGCATGTCTCTACGTCAACTGTTATATTTGATCAGGGATCTGAAACATACCAATCCCATTTTAGGGGTTGACATTTGCGGCGAATTGCCGCTCTCGCCCGTTGATTTTTTGTCTCCCGAATTGGTCCGGCACGTCAAAAAGAACGAGATCGCCAACAAGGCGATCGTCGACATTTTGTCTGCAAGTTGACCATTTCATGATAAAATAGGAAAGGGGCCGTGACGGCTGTCCATATTTCGAATTGTTCTCGGGAGGGAATGAAGATGAAATACCGTCGTCTCGGAAACTCTGGATTGAAAGTGAGTGAAATCAGCCTGGGCAGCTGGCTGACATACGGCGGATATGTCGGCCAGGAAAAGGCGGTTTCCACGATCGATAAGGCCTATGAGCTGGGGATCAACTTCTTCGATACCGCCAACATCTACATGCGCGGCAAAGCGGAAAAGGTGGTCGGTGAGGCGTTGCGCAGATATCCCCGGGAGTCGTACGTGCTGGCGACCAAAGTTTGGGGACCGATGGGCGAACGCCCCAACGACCGCGGATTGTCCCGCAAACACATCATGGAGCAGTGTGAAGCGAGTTTAAAACGGCTCGGTGTCGATTACATCGATTTGTATTATTGCCACGCCTTCGACTACGACACACCGATGGAAGAGACGTTGCGGGCCATGGACGATCTCATCCGGCAGGGCAAAGTGCTGTACATTGGCGTTAGCAACTGGAAGGCGGCGCAGATTGCCGAAGCGGTATCGGTGACGGAAAAGTACCTGTTGCACCGGATCGTGGCCAATCAGCCGCTTTATAATATGTTTGCCAGAGAGATTGAGCAGGAAGTCATCCCTTTGTGTGAACGAAACGGCATCGGCCAGGTGGTGTATTCGCCGCTGGCGCAAGGCGTGCTTGCCGGCAAATACCAATCGGTCGATCAAGCGCCCGCAGGCAGCAGAGCTTCGGACGAACGCGGCAAAGAAACGGTGAAATCGTGGCTGAAAGAAGAGAATTTGCGCAAAGTGAAGCTTTTGGAACCCGTCGCCAAAGAACTTGGAATCTCCCTGGCTCAGCTTGCGCTGGCCTGGACGTTACGCCAACCGAACGTGTCCAGTGCGCTCATTGGGGCGAGCACGCCCGAACAGGTGGAAGACAACGTGAAAGCTTCCGGAATTGCCATTCCGGATGAGGCGCTGAAGAAAATCGACGAGATCTTGTCGTGAACCGTATGGAGCCACTGGTTTTAATCTCTGGTCGGAAAATGGCCGTTGATCACGACAAGATCATAAAGGCATTTCAAACAAGGGGCACCGGCCTCATTTCCGGTTGATCCCCCCTTTCCTTATTGGGAAGGGGGTTAGTTATTTTGCCCCTTTCAGCGGCACATTCCCGGTTTTGATACAAACTCCCGATCGTGATCTCCCAGTCCCCGCTGCCGTGAATTTCCTGTATGACCCGTTGCCATGAACTTCCGGCATCTCCCACTGCCGTGAATTGCCTGCATGCCCTCCGCTGCCGTGAACTTCCTGCATGACCCGTTGCCACGAACTTCCGGAACCCTCCGCGCCGTGAAATTCAAGCATTCCCCGCTCTGTCAAAGTCAATCAAATGAATGCCGACCCAAACATTTTTGGCTGATCATCTCACGGAAACGGAAATCGGAGCACGCAAATGGTGTCGAAATACATATTTTTTTTCGTAAAAAGGAAGGATTTTGACAGAACCGTGTTGAATTAGGGTGACGCAAATTTTTTTTGGAAGGTGAATTGCTTGCAACAACGAACCATCAAAGTAAACGAACGTCTGCCGCTATTGCAAAGCCTTCCCCTCAGCTTGCAGCATCTGTTCGCCATGTTCGGCTCCACCGTGCTCGTTCCGATTTTGTTTAAAGTCGATCCGGCAACAATTCTGCTCATGAACGGGATTGGCACCTTGTTTTACCTCTGGATATGTAAAGGACAAATTCCGGCTTATCTGGGATCGAGTTTTGCATTCCTGTCACCCGCATTTCTCGTGCTGTCCGACTACTCTTATGAAGCTGCTCTAAGCGGATTTATCGCGGCCGGCGCCATTTTCACCGTTGTGGCTATCATCGTCCGGTACGCAGGCACCAAATGGATCGATGTCGCGTTTCCGCCCGCGGCCATGGGCGCCATTGTGGCCGTCATCGGTTTGGAGCTCGTTCCGGTCGCAGCAGAGATGGCGGGATATGTTGCCCCAAGCGGTGCCGAAAATTGGAGTTCCGACGCCGAGACGATCATCATTTCCACATTCACGTTGCTCATCACGGTGATCGGCATGGTGGCGTTCCGCGGATTTCTGAAAATCATTCCGATTTTAATCGGCATTATCTCGGGCTACATACTGGCCTGGATCATGGGCGCCGTTTCGTTCGAAGCGTTGGAGGAAGCCTCGTTCTTTTCGGTGCCGACCTTCTACTTCCCCGAATGGAACTGGCATGCGGTGGCGATCATCGCACCTGCCGCCCTCGTCGTCATCGCGGAACATATCGGCCATTTGATCGTGACCGGCAACATCGTCGAGAAAGATTTGTCCAAGGAGCCCGGTTTGCACCGTTCCATGCTCGGCAATGGTCTGTCCACAATAGTGTCCGGCTTCGTCGGTTCCACGCCGAACACGACCTACGGCGAAAATATCGGCGTGCTTGCCATCACACGCGTTTATTCCGTGTTCGTCATCGCCGGCGCTGCCGTAATCGCCATCGCGCTTTCGTTCCTGGGGGATTTCGCCGCGCTCGTCAGTTCCATACCGGGACCGGTCATGGGCGGTGTGTCACTGCTTTTGTTCGGCGTCATCGCTGTCAGCGGCATCCGGATGCTGGTGGAAACGGGTGTCGATTATACAAAACCGTCCAACATCATCCTGACGACCGTCGTACTTGTGATCGGCTTAAGCGGCGCCTCGCTGAATTGGGGCTACCTGTCCCTGAAAGGCATGGCCCTTGCCACCGTCGTCGCGATTGTGCTCAGCTTGTTTTTCCGCCTGCTGAAGCTGGTCGGATTGTTGAAAGAGTAATCGTATGGAAAACCGGGTGCACGCTCTTCCTTTTCGCAGCTTGCACCCGGTTTTCATTTCAACGGCAACAGCTTCCGCCCCTTCAGCGGCGTCAGTTTTCAAACGTGTGAACATGCCGACACCTTTCGGATATGACGTGAAAAAAAGCGTCTCTTTTCTTTGGTTCAACGTATCAAAACTATAAAACTTTTGGTTCAAATATGCAAAGCAGCAAACCGGTCTCCATATTCGGTATTGCCACTGCGGAAATGTATCGTATACACTTTTTAAGTCAATACTTTGAGCTTAAGAAATCCAATTTATTGAAATAACAACAGAAAATTGGAGGTAGAAGATGGCGGTATCCAAAAAAAAGAAAATGCTGGGAGAAATAAAGCAGGTGATCATGATTACGATCGGCGCGGTTATCGCCGCGATTGGTCTGGAACTGTTTTTGGTTCCGAACAACATTTTGGACGGCGGCGTTATCGGTCTTTCCATTATTGCCGCGGAACTGTTCGAATATAAGTTGAGCCTGTTTATCGTTTTGTTCAATATTCCCTTTTTATTGATCGGATACAAAAAAATGGGGATCAAGTTTACGCTTCATACGCTGTACGGTGTTGTCGTTTTATCAATCAGCACGTCCTATTTGCATCACTTTGAACGGGTAACCGACGATTTGTTTTTGACCACGATTATCGGAGCCGTCATTTTGGGGGCGGGCGTCGGACTGGTGATTCGCGCCGGGGGTGCGTTAGACGGAACTGAAATTTTGGCGATTCTCGTCAGCAAAAAACGGCCGGTTTCAGTCGGCCAATTCATCATGATCATAAACTTTTTTATCTTCATTCTTGCCGCTCTGCTTGTTTTCAGTTGGGAGACAGCCATGTACTCCATTATTACATACTTTATTGCCTATAAAATGATCGACATCGTTGTCGAAGGACTGGAAGAGATGAAATCGGTCACGATCATCTCCGATGCTCCCGATGAAATAGCCCAAGCGTTGCTTAGAAGTTTAGGACGGGGGATGACATATATTTACGGGGAAGGTGCGTTTTCAAAGGAACCGAAAAAAATTATTTTTGTCATTGTTAGCCGGATTGAGCTGTCCCCCCTGCGTGACATCGTCAATGAAATTGACCCGAAGGCGGTCATAGCGATTGAAAATGTTGCGGACGTGTCCGGCAGCAACTTCAAAAAAAGATCCGCACATTAACCTGACCGGTCCGGTCCGTTGAGCGCCTTTCCAAGCGGTGTAACTTGAGTTTACGAACGGCTCTCGGCTCATGGATAAAAGCCCTTCCCGGCTCAACGTAACATGGGACAGTGAAACAAAGATAGTCATCATCGGGCTTCCCGACATGGTTCAGGGTTGTCCGAGCCATCAGGAATCTTGTATAATGAAAAGACTCGGAGTGAAGCACACGCCGTTTCATTGTTCTTGGCCTAACCGGGCCGACAATGGGAACGGCGTTTTATTTTTTTCGGGAAGGAGCGCGGTATTCATGTTCGAACAAAAATTGGAAGAGTGGCTGCGGAAACATATCGACGATGAGACAAATCATAGACGGCGTGAATTGCTGGAAAAAGGACTGGGACACGGAACGGTAGAATTTTTGAGGCATGTTTGGTATCCGGCGGTCGGCAATTTCGATCATCTGTATCCGGAATGGGAAGTAAGGGATATGAACAACGGTTACCGTTATCTTGACCTGGCCTATATGCCCGGAGGCGTGCGCGGCGGAGTCGAAATCCAAGGGTATGGATCCCATGCCCGGGATCTTAATGTGACACGCTTTAAGGATCTGTGCATGAGACATTGTCTGCTCACATTGGACGGATGGACTTTTTTGACGATCGCCTATCCTTCGATCATAGAAGAACCGAAACAATGTCAGCAATTGGTGCTTGCTTTCGTGGGACGCTTCATATCCATGCCCGTTCCGGACGAATTACACTGGTTGGAAGCAGAAACGTTACGGTTTGCCCGCCGCCTGCTGCGCCCATTCACGCCGTTTGAACTTGCCGCCCATTTACGCATTACCAGCCAACACGCCAGACGCATCCTGCACCGGATGGTCGACAAAAACATGATGACCGTTACCGGCGGCAAACAGCGCTACAGGTCCTACCAGATTCGACTTTGAGAAGCGAAACCGAACGGACGCCTCGGATTGGGAGGGGAACATGCCGGAGGAACATTCTTCACCGTGTTGGCAGCGCCTGACCAGGTACCCGTACACATCGGTCGCGATTGCACGCACTGATCGCATTTGCACAGACTGATCGCATTGCACACACTGGTCACGTTTGCACGCACCGGTCACATTGCACGCATAGATCGCATTGCATGCACTGGTCGCATTGCGTGCATCGGTCGCGATTGCACGCACTGATCGCATTGCACGCACTGATCGCATTGCACGCACCGGTTTCCTTGCACGCACCGGTTGCGATTTCGGAGATACATGTTCCGGGAACGGACTATCAATGTTCCGTCACCTTTATGCTAACGAATCCTACAATCTTTATTTGGGCAATTTTGGGCTAAATAAAAATGTAACGAACTCAGTTCATCTTATTTGCCGTAATCCCCGCAAACTTTATGCGTTTTTGGGCAAATAGCGATATTTGGATTCGTTAGAATTGAAAACCGGAATAAAATGACCCAATAGCGATGATACGATTCGTTAGCATGCGGCTGGGACGGAAACGGAAATAAACAGCCCACCTTTATCGCTCGGGCTACTATAAAAAACAGGCTACAATAAAAGGAGGGGCACAATAAAAAGCAAGCCACAATAAAAAACAAACTACAATAAAACGGACTACAATAAAACGAGCTACAATAGGACCACAATAAAAACAGACTACAATAAAAAGAGAGCAACAATAAAAAATGGGCACTTAAAAAAGCGAGCACAATAATAACGGGCAACAAAAAACAGCCGAATACATCCGGCTGAATACATTATCCGCACGAAATCGCTTGAATAGGTTTCCCGTAAGTTTCCCGTAAGAAGTATCCCTCTCACGCGAAACGGCCATATCCCCCATCCGCCGCGGCTTCCGTGCAAAACATATGCGGGTGACTTCTTTATTTGCTTACGTATGAGCTTTAATTGCTACGTATGAGCTTTATTTGCTACGTATGAGCTTTATTTGCTACGTATGAGCTTTATTTGCTTGCGTATGAACTTTTGATCCTCAATGAATACAGCGAGGAATAAAGAAATGTGAACACCGGTATGGACCAGACATAAACGGCGAACGGAATGTAATCGGCCACCGGCACGCCCAGAATCGTGCCGCACAGAATCGCAAGCATATTCCACGGCACAAGCGCGGCAAAGAGCAGACTGGTGTCAGCCACCACCCGTCCAAGATGGGCCAACCCGAACCGGGATTCCCAAACCGAACGCAGATGCCTTCCCGACATCATAATCGGCAAGGTCTGCGTGCAGGATACCAAATCCAAAGCCAATCCGAACAATCCTGCCCGCCATGTCGATCCGGCTAAACTTGCGCCGGAAGCAAAAGCTTTTTGCACGATCGGCCCGATCACCCCGCTGCGCTCAAGCAACCCGTTGAAGGAACCCGCCAGCGCAATCAGCAGCACCAGATCGATCATGTGCAGCATGCCTTTGGCGGTATGCCCCGTCCCGTCGGTCCAGCCGTTCCAAAGAGTGGCGGGCCAGGCCGACGCCGGAATACCGGTATGCCAAGACCCGATGGCGATACCGGAGAGAATGGCGAGGGTGAACGCCCAACGTGTACCGAGGCGAAGCAGCATGGTGCCCACCAGAAGAATCGGAGGCAAATAAAGCCAAAAGCCGCTTTCTTCCGGCAATGGGGCACCTTCGGCAGAAACGTTTGCCGCCAGATGTCCCCATCCGCCTATGCGGTCCGCCGCCAGGAAAAACAGGATGGCCGTCAACGCTCCACACACCGTCGTTGGCAAGATCGCCCGTCCCAGTTTCCTTGGCGTGATACCCGACGAATCCGCTACAAGGCGAAAGGCGGAGGAAAACGGCGATCCCCGGTCGCCGACGAACGCTCCGGAAACCAACGCTCCCGCAGCCATCGGAAGCGGAATATCCAGCTGCATCGCCATGCCGATCACGGGAATCCCCACCGCGCTTAACGTTCCGGTCGAAGTGCCAAGTATAAGCGCGATGATCCCCGACAACAAAAACGAGCTGGTCAGAAAATAATCCGCAGAAAACCAATGTAACCCGAATCCGATCATGGCATCGATCATGCCGCCCGCCGACCATGTCGGGATCAGCAGCGAAACAAACAGCAAAATCAAGACGACTTCTTTCGTATGAAGCGCTCCCTGCAAGGAAAGATGCAACGCCTCGCGCACAGAAAGGCCGCCCCGCAACATCAGGATGGCAAGGAGCAACAGACCCGTAGAGAAGCCGACGGCCAGCGGCAATCCCAGCATGTAAGCCGAAGCCAGTCCTCCTATGGTCGCGGCGGTTACAGTGATAAACGATTTTGTTGTTAACATCAAGGTTTGAATCGCCTCTTTGGCTTTGCGGTTATTGGGGTTGCGAATAAATGTGCCGTTCGCACAAGATTTTCGTCACCCGAATACGATGCGGTCATCGGTCAGTTTATGGCCGCTGATCTGCTCAAATTCGCCAAGCAGTTGCTCCACGGTTAACGTTTTTTTCCGTTCCGGCCCAATGTCCAGAATAATTTTTCCTTTATCCATCATGATCAAACGGTTACCAAGCCTGATGGCTTGTTCCATATTGTGCGTGACCATGAGCGTGGTTAATTGCTGGTCTTTCACGATTTTTTCGGTCAGCCGCGTAATCAATTCCGCGCGGGCGGGGTCAAGCGCCGCCGTGTGCTCATCCAGCAGCAAAATTCTCGGGTTTGTAAAAGTTGCCATCAGCAAACTGAGCGCTTGTCTCTCCCCGCCGGACAGCAATCCGACCTTCGCCCGCAACCGGTTCTCCAATCCTATTCCCAAACGGGCCAGTTGCTCCCGGAACATGGCACGCTTCCCCCTGGTAACGCCGAAGCGCAAGCTTCTGCTCTGCCCGCGTTTGTAAGCGATTGCCAAGTTTTCTTCAATCGTCATGTGCGGCGCGGTCCCTGCCATCGGATCCTGAAATACGCGGCCGATCCAGCGGCTCCGCCTGAATTCGGGCACCTGGCTGACCGATTGGCCCTCAATCAGAACGTCCCCCAAATCCGGTTTCATCGATCCGGAAATAATATTCATCAGCGTCGATTTTCCCGCTCCGTTGCTGCCGATCACGGTGACGAAATCCCCGGCGTTCAGGTGCAGATTGATTCCTGCCAATGCCGTCTTCTCATCGACAGTGCCCGGATTAAACAGTTTGTACAAATTGGTAATACGCAGCATTACCGCTCACCTCCGGACAATTCGACCGAACGTTTGTGCGCCAGATTTTTCTGCTTCCACGCCCTTTGCACGGAAGGAAACACGAGAGCGATAATGACGATGACGGCCGTAATGATCTTCAAGTCGGAAGTTTTCAACCATTCCACCCGCAAAGCGAGCGCAACGACAATCCGGTAGACAATCGAGCCGAGCAACACCGCAAGCGTAGCCTGAAACACGGTTTTCGAGCCGAAAAGCGCCTCGCCAATGATGACGGAAGCAAGCCCGATCACGATCATGCCGATCCCCATCGAAATGTCGGCAAAGCCCCCTTGCTGGGCAACGACCGCTCCGGATAGCGCCACAAGCCCGTTGGACAGGCTGATTCCGATCATTTTGGTATAATCCGTGTTCGCCCCCAAGCTGCTGATCATCCGCGGGTTATCGCCGGTAGCCCGCACCGCCAGTCCCAAGTCCGTCTTGAGGAATATATCAAGCAACAACTTGGCGCAGAGGACGATGATGATCATCAACGGAATGGGAGAGATGGAGGCGAAAATCGTTTCCGCATTCAGCAACGAAACGTTCGGGCGGCCTAGAATTCTCAAATTGATGGAATAAAGAGCGATCATCATCAAAATACCGGATAACAGGCCGTTGATTTTTCCTTTCGTATGCAACAAACCCGTCATCGCTCCGGCGATCAGTCCGCCCCCCAAAGCCGCGACCGTCGCAAGCCAAGGGGAATAACCGGCGGAAATCATGACCGCGGCGATTGCGCCGCCTGTCGTAAAGCTGCCGTCCACCGTCAAATCGGGAAAATCAAGAATCCTGAACGTAATATATACTCCTAACGCCATCAGGGCGTATAAAAGCCCCAGTTCCACAGCGCCTTGCATGGAATCCAACATCGCTATGATCCTCCTTGGAAAAACAAAGGGAGTGAACGAAAGGAGCGCTCACCCCCTTAAGCATCCATTACTCGATAATATTGTTTTCCGGGTCTTTGACGGATGCTTTCATTTCATCGGTTACGTTAATCCCTTGCTCCGTTGCCGCTTTTAAGTTGAGGATGAAATCCAGTTTATCCGGGAAAGTAACGCTCAGTTCGGACGGTTTTTTCCCGTTTTTCAAAATTTCGACCGCCATTTGACCGGCCTGGTAGCCATGATCGTAGTATTTAAAGCCGACTGTCGCGAAGGCTCCGCGTTCAACCGTATCGCGGTCGCTTGAGAAGAAAGGTATATCCTTCTCGTTGGCGATTTGGATAATCGAATCCACGCCGCTGACGACGGTGTTATCCAACGTGATGAAGAAAGCGTCCGCGCGGCCGACAAGCGATTCGGCGGCCTGCTTGACTTCGGAAGTGTTCGTTACCGCCGCCCTGACTACCTTGATGCCGTGTTTGGCCAGCGTTTCTTCCGCGTTCTTCGCCATGACCACCGCATTTTCCTCGCCTTCGTTAATCACAATGCCTACCGTTTTTATGTCCGGAAAGTGCTGGGCGATAAAGTCCATCAGTTGCTGGACGGCCACCGGGTTCGTGTCCGATGCTCCGGTTACGTTACCGCTTGGCGCTTCCAGATTATCTACAAGTTTGGCCGACAGCGGATCGGTGATGGCAGCAAACAGCACCGGCGTCTCCTTCACTGACTGCGCCACCGCTTGCGCCGCCTGTGTGGCGATCGCCAACACCAAATCGTACTTGTCAGCCGCGATTTTTTGCGCGATGGACAGGTTATTGGTTGAATCCGCTTGCGCGTTGTTGTAATTGACCGTCAGGTTGACGCCCTCTTCGATTCCCGCATCCTTCAATGCGGCCAAGAAACCTTCGCGTGTCGCATCCAGGGACGGGTGCTCGACATACTGGGAAATGGCGATCTTGTAAGATTGTTTGGCGGGTTCTTCCGCGGCGGGTTTCTCGGCATTGCCGGACCCGGCGGACGCATTCCCGTTTGCCGCATTACCGGCGGCGCCGCCATTTTGGGAGTTCGCTGCGTTGTTGGTGCTGCCGCAAGCGGCCAACAAAACCAAAATCAGGCCGATAATCATAAGATGACCCACTTTTTTCATATCCATCCTCCTTACGAACTTTCCTTTTTAATATTTAAAGCATTAAAGACACAAAAAAAGTGCTTTAGTCCCATAAAAACAAGATAATCGTTTTATGGAAATTCGTCAAATAAAAATTCAGGAAATACGCGGAGCAAAGAACAGGTGCCGCCTGTTTGCAGGCAAGCTCACCTTAAACCTTTCGGACAAAATTTACGAACAACAAACAAAAAAGCCGCACGTTATGCCAACCGTGCCGCTTTGGATGGACATTGAAAACGTCCGGCGCATTTGCGGAGAATAAGTGCCCGGAATGGCAGACTGCAGACGATGAAAGGAAACTTTCAACCCTTTACAAACGCCCGGAGCGAAAGATGGCATATATCAGCCAAAGAAACAAAAATAGCGCAATGACAAGGCCAATCTCAATAATGGGAATCCGCCAAAGCAACGGATGGGAATTGCTCAGGGCAGCGCCGATGATGAGTCCTACCATCACGATACTTAGCGAAAGCAATACAATGCTGAAAGACAAGCGGTTGCTTATGCGGTCCAATTTTTTCATCAAAGCCTCCAGTTGCGGAACTTCTACTTCCACCCGCACCTGCCCTTTCCGCATCAACGCGGACAACTGCTGCAAACCCAGTGGAATTTCACGCAGCGAATCGATCAATTCCGGCACTTCTTCCGTCCATGTTTTCAACCATTGAAGGGGGCTCATTCGTTCCCGCAGCAGTTTTTTTCCAAACGGTTCGGCCACATCAATGACACTGAATGCCGGATCAAGCGCCGACACCACGCCCTCCATGGTCAAGAGCGTTTTTCCCAACACCGTCAATTCCGCAGGAATTTGAATCCGGTGCCGAAACGCTACGGAAAACAAATCTTGGACGGCTTCGCCCAAACGGATCTGTTTGAGCGGCACATGATAATATTTTTCGCGCAATTCGTCGACATCCGCATACAATAACGTTTTATTCACATTGTCCGGCACAATGCCCATATTGGAAATGGCGCGGATGACGCTTCTGGTGCTCCGGTTGTGCAAGGCGATGACAAACGTGGCAAAATGGCGCTTCATCCCGGGAGTCAAGCGGCCGACCATGCCGAAGTCCAACAAAACCAGACTGCCGTCTTCAAGCGCCAGTACGTTGCCGGGATGAGGATCGCCGTGAAAGAATCCTTCGATCAGCACTTGATGCAAAATGGCCGTTGCGTACCGTTCCGCAAGTTTCCTCCGGTCCAGCCCCGCACGGTCAAGCCGTTCCAGTTCCGACAGCTTGATCCCCTCCACATAGCCCATCGTCAACACGCGGCTTGTGCAGTAATCCCAGTATACTTTCGGCACACGGATATGTCTTCGGTTTTTGAATTGATGGGCGAATCTTTCGGCATTTCGCGCTTCGGCCGTATAATCCAATTCGGCGCGCAACGCTTTTCCCAGTTCATCGACAATATCGCGCAACCGGTAGTTTCGCGCCCACTCCAGGCGGCTTTCGGCCAATCGTGCCCAGTCGTTCAAAATATCGAGATCGGTTTCGATCAGCTCCCGAATATTCGGGCGCTGCACTTTCACGGCAACGGGCGTACCATCCTTCAACACGGCGCGGTACACTTGTCCGATGGAGGCGGCGGCAAGAGGCGCAGGGGAGAACTGCAAAAACAAATTTTCGACAGAGTCCCCCAGCTCCTCCTCAATGATTTTGGACGCTTCCTGAAAGGAGAACGGAGGCACGTCATCCTGAAGACGTTCCAGATCCGTCAAAATATGGGACGGGATCAAATCGGGACGCGTACTGGCGAGCTGCCCCAGCTTGACAAATGTCGGGCCCAATTCCTCAAGCAAGAGGCGAATGCGTTCACCGAGACGCTTGCCCCTCATTTCCTTCCGTTCCTCGCCTTGAAGGAACGGAAAATGCCCGGAAAGTCCCATTTCCTGATAGACAAATCCGAGTCCGTTGCGGGCGAACGCCGAAGCAATCTTCCGGTAACGACGCAACTGCCGGGTCCGTTTCCCTGCGCTCATTCAAAGCCTCCTGTCAGTCCCTGGCGATTTTTTGTTCCAACGCTTGAAGCCGCTGTTCGATTCTTGCAATGTCCTCCTTGGTGGCCACATCTCCCAGAATGGCGTGCAATCGTTGCCTTGCGATCTCCTCGATTTTTTTCTGCGCTTCTTCTCCTTTCTTCATTAAATCCTCCACCAAACCTTTGGATTCCGCCTGGCTGATTTCCCCTTTTTTCACCAAATCTTCCACGATTCTCTCAATCTGTTCCCTGCCTGCGGCCGCTATGCCCAATCCAAGCGAGAACACCTTTTCCAACACATCTTTCATCTTCTTCACCGCTCCTTAATTAACGTGATTTTGGCGCACATTCCTTCACTCATTACTCTTGCCGGACGAAGCCCCCGCCGGCCGGTCCTGCTCTTTATTCGTTCCCAAAGCGTAATCCAACGCAGGATTGGATACGCCATACCATGAAAATTCATCTTTATAATGATGCAACAAATGTTTCTTTTTCATCCATCTTCCCCAGGATGTTTTTGGAATAATCGGACGGTGGGCCACAAAATGCATCCATTGATAATAAAGCTGAAACAAAAGCGTGCCGGTAACGACGGGAACCACAACGGAGAACTGCCGGAAAACGGCCCAAACAACCGGAATGTAAACGGTGTAAAGCAAAATGTCATAATGGACCGGACTGAACAAATATTTCAATTCCTGCGGATAACGATGATGTTTCTCATGCCCGCGGTGCAAAAAAGGCGCAATGTTGGGAAACTCATGCAACAAATAGCGGTGAACCGTGTATTCGGCCACGGCAAAGATCAGCGCTCCCAGCGCCAACAAAAGAATGGTGACAAAGCCGTTAAAATACATGCAGCAAAGCGCCAATCCAATGAGACTCATTCCAACGACAAACCGGATGACGTTATTGGAAAAAAACTCTCGGTAATACGACATCAGACATACTCCTTTCTCCATGGATTTTTACCAAAATACACAAAACACACAAAAGACCCAAAAACAAAGCGAGCGAAAGGGCTTATGGTTGGTAAGCATCTCTCAGGAAATCCGACAACATTTCTTTTTCCTCGCCGGAGAGATCGGCGATTGATTTAAGAAGTTGCGAAACCAGTTCGGAAATTTCAAGCCCGAGATCATCGTTCAACGTTTGGATCGCTGTTCCCAGCACCGTTCCGATAAACATTGTCATTCCCGATTCTTTGGTTGGAGCTTTTTGCACAATATGGCGGATCAAAGCCTCTGTTTTCCCCCCAAGCTTTTTTAAATACACCATCAGCAAACCGATCATATAGGCGCAAAAATGAAGACGGGTATTCATTTTGGAAATCTCGTCGATCATTTTCCGAAGCGCTTCGTTAATACCGGTGTTTTTCAAATCTTTAAGCAATCTGGATATGTTCGCCGTTGTCCTCTCCCATTCCGCACGGTCTAACGATTCGCCCCGAAGATGGATAAAAAGCTCTTTCGCTTTGGAGGTTGGAACAAAAACGACCTGCGATCTCCCGGTTTCTTTGGCATTGACCTCATAGCTGCGGGAAACGAAACCCAGCTTTTCAATTTCTTTGAGCATATCATACGCCGTCCACTTGCTTACACCGATCGATCGGGCCAACGCTTCGTAGTGAATCGGCAAATTGGTTTTCTGGTACAAATCGATCAGTTTGTGCAAAAATTGCATACGCCGCCTCGTGAGCTCCACGGCAACACCTTCTTTCCATCAAATCCGCTGCATGAATCAAGTTCGTTTTTTGGTTTTTTGTGGTTTGAGCGTAACATGAAAACGAATGAAAGTCAACCGGATTTTCCGGGGGTTCAGGTTGCCGCCGCGGAACGCATCGGCCCTGTCTTCACGTTCTCCATGCTCAGAGCTGTAACGCTTCATATCGGTTGTCGCCATTCTGCAAACAGACGGATCATATAAATAGGGTATGCCGTTTCAACGGAACCGAAAACGGCATGAACAAACCGCATATCACCGCCGCGCTTTTGACAAGCGGCCCCGATCGCCGTATGATTGAAAAAATCTCGCAAATATTACACTGAGGAATCAACGGTTTCTTCGCTAAAAAGCAATGCATTCAAAAGCCGCATCCCGTCCTGCAGCCCTTTCACGTAAAGCCATTGCTCCTGATACGCGACGATTTGATCATGCAAATCCTGCCACTCGCTGAAAAGATGTTTGTCATGTTCAGGAACCATATCCATTAATAGGTGTTCAATGCTCCTTGCCTGTTCCCGCAGCAACGCACATTTTTGCAATTTTTCAGCTCTGGCCGATAATGCATCGAACCTTTTCATCACGGCTTCCTTTATGAACTCGTTCATATACCCACCCTCAAACCCAATTTGTTACGCAAATGCGTACCATCCTCATCTTCATTATATGGTCTGGAGTGGTGACAAATGAAAAGAAAAGTGGTCATAAAAATATCCGATCTGCTAAAAAAGCGCGGCATTTCCTTACGGGAGCTTTCCCGGCTGGCGGAAGTAAGACATGCCGCTTTAAGCGAGTTGGCCAACGGCAAACGCCCCAATATCAACTTTTCCCATATCGAAAAAATTGCCAGAGCTTTGGACATCAGCGACATCCGGGAAATCATCGACCTGGTTGAAAAGGAGGATGAACGGGGGTAACGGGAGCATTTCATTTTTCACCGTTTCATTCGGTTTTAAGAGTACAACATCGCCATTTTCCGGAACACCTCCGATGACCACACTTCAAATTTAAAAGCCGCGATACACTTTGGAGGAAAATCTCAATTGTCACTATGGTTTTTCCTACATTTTCAATTTTTTAATGAAATAAAAACTTTATAACTTAAACGATCACTTTGTTTGCGGACGCTGGCACTAGGAGTACAAATATCGCGTTCTTCCTCTAAATACTTCACGCACGTGCCAGTTGAGAAACAAATCCTTGGAATCACTTCTTGTGAAAAACCGCCGACCGCTCCGGAAGTTAAAAGTTGCCTGTCAATATTTTTCTTCAGATCCACCGTCACATTTAAACTCCAAATTTCATCGCTGACTAAGCGGGCAAAAGGTTCCTCCGGATGATACGATTTCCGGGGTGGTCCAAATTCGATTAACAGGCGGCGCAAAGGCTCTCTTACTTCTTCGTAAGGAAGCTTAATTTGACGATAGTTTTGGTATTGTCCCAATGCGTAAAGGATCAATAACGGTTTATGCGGCGCCCTTTGTCCGTTCTTTTTCCATATCGAAAGGTTGGAAATTCTATGAATCAGTTGTTCGATGTGCATGTTAATCACCGAATTTTAAAAGGTTGAATGTTCACATTGTTAATGATAGTTCGATTTTCATAATCAGTTTTCCTTTATTTTGAAAAGAAGTGTGATGGATCGTGTGCAGGTGATATAAACAAATAAAATAGCAGTCATCACGGAAAATTGTGAGAACTGCTAAGATAGGCTTATGTATCTATTATTGAGGTTTTTCGCCTATACCGGCATTTTCATCCGACCAAACAAAGCAACGCTTGAAGAATAATATTTCCGCATCAGAGGGCAGCGGCTTTTTGGGCCTTGCGCGTGAGTTCGGATATTAAGAACCCGTCAACCTGCCCTTTCATGATTACCAGCAGACAATGGTCTCGCCGGTGAGACGGTCAGATTCGGGACCGACCAAAAACATGACGATGTTTACCATGTCCTCCGGCTGGGCGATCCGCTGAAGACGGGAGCGTCCTTCCTCGCTTTGAACGGTGCGAGTGGCTAAAAACCGGCCGGTATAGGTTCCTGACGGTGAGATGCAATTCACGTTAATATCATAAGGCCGGAGTTCTTCCGCCAAACAACGCGTGTAATGAGTGATGCCCATTTTTGCAGCCGCGTAAATCACGCCTTCCTTAACAGGTATGTGCGCGGCGATGGAGGCCACATTCACGATTTTCCCGGATCTTTGCCCGCGCATTTGCTTCCCCGCATATTTGCAGGCATACATTGTACTCAACAGGTTGCGCTCAACAACGGATTTTATATCCTCGTCCTGAATATCAAGACAATTGTTAGGTTGAGGACGAGGGGTATTGGCGCCGATGTCTCCACCTGCGTTGTTGATGAGAATGTCAATCCGCCCAAACGCTTGCACCACCTGATCAACAAGTTGCTTCACCTGTTTGGGATCTGTCATATCGGCTGCAAAAAAATCCGATTTACGGCCTAAACCCCGAATTTCTTCCGCCACCGAATGCCCTGAAGAAGCCTCTCCAAATTCCGCTGCCGCATTCTCATTGATATCGTGAATAATGACATCTGCACCGGCTCCGGCCAAAGACAACGCGTAGTGTCGTCCCAATCCGCGGCTGGAACCGGTAACCAACGCGACTTTTCCTTGTAAGCTTAGCTTTTCCATAGTGATCATATACCTCCTATTTCGGTCGGCCAAAGATCCCGTGCTTCAGTACTTTACTCCTCCGTCAGTTAATCCGCCGATCACAAAACTTTGTGCGCCAAGGTACAAAATCAAAACCGGGATGGAAGCAATGACCGATGAACTCATCAGTAGCCCCCACATAAACGAGTCGGAAAATTTAAAGCTGTTTATCCCGATCGTAACAGTCTGTTGACTCGGACTGCTTGTCACGACAAGCGCATACAAAAATTCATTCCATGACAAGGTGAACGCAAAACTTGCCACAACAGCAATTCCTGGAGCGGCGATAGGCAGAACGATCTTCCAAAGAGTTTGCAATCGGGTGCAGCCGTCAATCATTGCCGCTTCCTCTAAAGACAGCGGAATTTGCCTAAAATAACTTAACAGCATATAACAACAGTACGGCACAATAAATGTGGGATAAATGACCAATAATCCGAATTTATTGTCGTTAAGTCCCAGATTGCTCACCAGCACATACATCGGAATAAATAAAACGGCCGCCGGCATTAAATAGGAAATGATAATACTGTTCAGAATAAACCGTCGCCCTCGAAATCTTAACCGGGTTAAACTGTAAGAACCGAAAATACTAATTGCCAAAGAGATCGAAGTGGATAGCAGGGATACATATAAACTGTTCTTAATATTGCCCATAAACTCTGTGGTTTGAAATAATTCCCGATAGTGCTTTAAGGTGACCTGTGACGGAATTAATTCCGGCTTGGAGTCATACATCAATTTGTCCGGTGTGAACGATGTTTTCACCATCCAATAAACCGGAAACAGCGTCCAGATTAAGCCGACGACAACAATAAAATAAATCAGTGCATATTTGCAAACCTTACGAACCACAGACGTACGCAATCCATTTCCCATCCCTTCAATCATTTTTGGCAAGCCGTCGCGTCATAAAGAACATTAACACTAACAAAATGGGAATGGCTGATCCGGCCACACTCAGAGATTTCCCTAAATCATTTCTTTGAAAAGCCATTTCGTAAGTATATACCGATATAACCGCCGAATTATAAAGAGGTCCTCCCCCGGTTACCAGATAAATATTTTCAAAATCATTGAATGTCCAAATCGATGACAGCATTGTGGTAATAACAATTACCGAACTGATAGAAGGAATGGTAACGTAAAAAAACTGGCGAACAGGACCGGCTCCGTCTATTTTTGCCGCCTCATACAACTGCTTGTCGATCGTTTGTAACCCGCCCAAAATACTAAATAAAAAGAAAGGAACTCCACGCCAAATATTGACGATGATGACCGAGATTAAGGCTAAGTAAGGAGAACTCAGCCAAGGAATAGGTTTGTGAATTATTCCGAGATTCATCAGTCCATGACTGATGATCCCGTAAGTATCGTTATACATCCATCTCCAGGTAGTTGCCGCCACCATTCCGGAAATAGCCCAGGGAACAAGAAACAGCACTCTCACAATGGATCTGCCGAAAAACTTTTGATTTAAGGTCAAGGCAAACATCATACCGAGAATCAATTTAAAAGTGACGTCCGTTATGAAATAAACAAGTGTATTTTTCAGGACTTTCCAATAGATTGGATCCGAAAAAATTTCCAGATAGTTTTGAAAACCGATAAACTGGGCCGGAACCCCCACCGTCTTGTTCGTTAAGCTTAAATACAAAGCGTTGACAAAGGGAATGCCGATCACCACAAAAATAATGATGATAATCGGCATTACCGACGCATACCCCAATACCATCTCGTTCTTTCGGTTTGAATTCAGCATATTTTCACCTAATGAAGGGAAGTTATTTTCCTGTCAATCCTATTTTCCCTCGTATACTTTTTTATAATTGGCTTCAATTTCATCCAGTACCTTTTGCGGATCGGCATTTTCCAGTACGATTTTTTGTACGCCTTTCGATAGATAGCCTTCATTTATGACGATAGATGCCCGGGCATCCGGCGGACCCGGATCACCAAGAGGAACGATGTTCTTCGTCGCTTCATACCAGCCTTTATTTTCCGGCCTCTGCCAGAACTCCGTATCCTCCAAACCGTTAATAGCCGGTACGGCCAGCCCGTTCAGTTTTTTAATCATTTCTTCATAATAGCTTTTATCCAACAGAAAACTGATCAGTTTCACCGCATCCTCGGTGTTCCCCTTTTTAAACATAATAAATGCGGTTCCGGCACCGGAACTGTATTGGGCTTTAGGACCGGCGGGAAACGGTGTTACAATTGTCTTTTCAGCCAATTCCGGTTTATCTTTTCTCATCGCTGCCATAATCGTGCTCCCGTTCAAGACCATCCCAACCGTTCCAGCTAAATATGCGCTGTTATTCCAGGCATCATCTCCGGTGACCGCACTGTCCGGAGCCAATTTCTCCTTAAAAAAGGATGCGTCCAGTATCAAAGCTTCCAGCGCTTCGGGAGAATTGATGGTAACCTTGCCATCCTTGTTTACCAACGTCCCGCCATATGAACGGATCATATTATTAATTCGGCCTTCCGAATCACCTCCGGTTCCAAGCTGAAATCCGACTCCGTAAAAATTGTTCTGCGGATCGTTGATCGCCCTGGCGACATTTTTAACATCTTCCCATGTTTTGGGAACAGGCAAATTTTTCTCGTCCAATTTATCTTTGCGTATATACAAAACGTTTGGAACCATATAATACGGAATTTCATAATAACCTTCTACGGAATAGGCATATTTTTTTGCGTCTTCCCTGATGTCAAATTGATTCATGATTTCAGCGACATCTACCAGTTGATCGTTTACGATAAATTGTTTGGCCACAAAATCGTCCGCCAGTACCAGATCGGGCGGGTTGCCTCCTTCAATGGCCGCCAGCAATTTGGTTTTCACATCCGCAGGCGTATGAGCGACATATTCGACATCCATATTAAATTGTTTGGCGAATTCTTCGACTCTTGCTTTCTGAATATCGTTGTAATCTTTCACATATTCAGATTTGTCCCAAAATACCAATCTTGTTTTTTTCTGATTGCCCGCATTCCCGTTGCCGCCCGACGCGGACTGGTTAGAACCGCACCCGGCAAGCATGCCGGCTAATAATACGAAGATCATCAAGAAAATCGCAGCTTTATTGCCCATAATTACCCTCCTTTATTGGAATAGCCTCCGCGCATTCGCCGAGACTTGTTGCACAAGGATGTCCGAGCATCCAATCTGCTCTTTCATCCCGCCGATCGGCAGAGAATCTATGTATTGACAGGTGATTTGCGGGAGATTTCATTTTCCGTCATTTGAGGAATTTATATGCAACCAAGTTAAATTTAGCGCTTACAAATTGTGCGGGCTTGACTTCTTCCATCTGCTCTGTTCTGCCATCTTGCGCTGATTAACGGCCCCGCTTTTCCAAATAAACTTAATGCATTATCCCCCCATTCTGAAAAACCGATTCATTTTGCGGGGAATGTTCGCAGCGGCTGCCAAACGCGCCTCCTCTTCTCTCTCCTTTCCAAAAGTTATTTCCTGTTTGGAATCGCTTACCATTTGCTTAACGATTCAGCCTCCGTATACAACCATCGCCGAATCTGTCATAAAACCGGAGGGGCCACCACTCCCGACATTGAAGAGGCATTGATCGCCTGCAGGACCGTTTGACTTTCCTATATCGGGATACTGTCAACCGCGAGTCCCGGCGTCCGTTTTCCTATGACCGGTTCAATTCACCTGTTCAATTGCACGATCAATGGCTGCCGTCCTCCGAAGTTCTTCACTTTTTGCCGACGTGCAAAATAGCGAACATCCGTGTTTCGGCTAATTCACGAATATCAAGGATCTTCCTACAGAATTCGCCCGGCTCTCGACCGGAAGCACCCGAATATCAAACATAGAATGTAATATATTACATAATAGATATTACCAAGTATTTCAATTAGTGTCAATCTGGTGCAGTTATTTGGTTGCTATTCATGATCCCAGTAGCCGCCCCCCCTTCATTTATTTGTTTTTGACCTGCTTGTTTTTGATCGCAATGGACAAGAAGTTGATGTTTCTTTTGGTAATATGTAAAATGTAACATATCAACATTCGAACAGTTTTGAATAGTGGGGTGCGATATCTTTGTCAGACGGACCTATTATTCTGAGCACATTATCCGAGGAAGTTTATAAACGTATCCGGCAATCGTTATTCCAAAACGTTTATCGCCCCGGCGAACAACTTGACATTGGTAAAATTGCGAGAAATTTAAACGTCAGCCGTCAGCCGGTCAAAGAAGCCATCAATCACCTTGCCCAGGAAGGCCTTTTGGAGATCAGGCCACGGGTGGGGACTTTTGTCCGAAAGATCACGCAAACGGATGTGCGCAATATTTTCGAAGCGCGGAGAATGATTGAGATTTTCGCGCTTAGAAATGGCACGATTGACCAGGAAAGTTTACAGGAAATTGAAAAAATAAACGACCTTATGGACCGTTTGAGCGAAAATGCGTCATTCGATTATCTGGCCTATAACGAAGCGGACCACACTTTCCACAAACTGCTTGTGGGCCTAAGCCGTAACGATATCTTGATCAACACATTCGTCCAATTAAACACACATTATGTAACCGCAAGAGCGTTTTATGAAAACGCCTTTGAAATAATGCTTTCACGACACGACCAGCACCGCGAAATATTAAAACAACTCAAGCTGGGCAAGATCGATCGGGCTATAGCCGAATTGGACAACCACATCAGAAACGCGGAGCGTGAATTATTGAAAATATTCAGTGATTAATGGGTTGAACATTTCGCCAAATGACGCGTACGCATTCGGCTTCCGCTACCGCTTTCTTCTTTGCGGTTTGATGATCCTTCGAATATTGCCCTTGTTGTCGACCGCGATGATGTACAAGCCTCTAAATGTGCTTCGAAGTCCAAACAATTCTTTGACCGCCTCTTCTTCCGACATCGGTCCGAGCAGCCTTTCACCTTTGTAACAAATGTAATAATCAAATTGTTCCATGTCGAATCCCTTGCCGGGATTTTTTATCAGGAGCCGAAAGGATGGATATGCTTATGATTTTATCACTTTATGCGGCTTAGCTTGCTGCAAAACCGCTTTGTTCCGCACCTTTACGGCCGTCTTCAACCCTGTCGTATTTTCGCCCGCTCATCTTGCGGTTCAAGATCCTGCCCCGGCAAAAAGCTTGTTTAACAAGGTGTTCACGAGGAACGCCCTGAGCTAAAGGAAGGATATCTCCTATTTTTTTACGGACATAACACATTAAAAATGATATTGACGAGAAGGAAAAATTGTGAGAATATAATGATAACGTTATCAACGTTATGATCCAAATTTGCCGGAGAAGAATTGAAAACGCAACCCGGAATCATGTAAAATCTTATAATGATTAAAAGGATGAAAAGACGTGCATATGTTTACTCAGAATGAGAACGTTATCAGCCATCTTGATCAACAGTATGGCGGATGATGAATCGAATACTGCAAAAAGAAAGTGATGAATGCATGGTTAACGTTCTCGATCGATTGATGTTGAGAGGTGGGTTGGTAACTTGGATAGAACCAGGCAGAATGAAAAAAACGAAAAAAAAGAATATACCATCCGGGATGTGGCTCGCTTAGCCGGCGTATCACCCGCGACGGTTGGAAGGGTGATCGGGGGGTACGGCAGTGTATCCGCCAAAACCACCCGTGCCGTATTGGAAGCTGCAAAAAAATTGAATTACTTTCCTAATGCCATAGCTCAAAGCATGAAGAAAAAAAATACTTATACCATAGGGCTCATCATTGCAAACATATGCAATCCCTATTTTAGCTCGATTGCCAGGGCTGTGGAAGAAACCTTGGTTAAACACGGTTATAACATGATTATTTGCAATACCGATGAAGATTTGGAAAGAGAAATATCATATATCAAAGCATTGTATGAAAAAAGAATCGACGGCATGATGATTGCCAGCGCTCTTAAAGGAAATGAAAAGTCCAGGGAAGAAATCGAGCGAATCTATAAAGGGCCTATTCCCACCGTCATTATAGATCGCGAGATTCCGGGTCTGGATTTACCCACTGTAACTTCGGACAACTTCAGAGGAGCGTATGACGCGACGACTCATCTCATCAGGCTGGGTCATCGAAGAATTGGTGTAATTGGGACAAGGATTAGCACTTTGCACCTGCGTGTCGAAGGATATAAAAAAGCATTGGAAGATAACCGGATCCCATTCGATGAGTTCTTAATTGCCAATAAGGGCGTTGAGAATACGAGAGTGGGCGACGTGCAGGAAGGCATGGTGATCACGAAAAGAATGCTGGAAGATCCCGAGTTGCGTCCTACGGCCATTATTACATTGAACACTTTATTGACGCAAGGCGCGTTACTGGCCATTGACGAACTGGGTTTGAAAATACCGGATGATATCGCCGTGATTGGATGGGATGACTTTGAATTGGCTCCTATTTTGAAATCTCCTTTGACTGTTGTGAAACAGGCTGCCTATAATATTGCATCCATTGCTACAAATATGTTGCTGGATTTAATTAATGACATGAAAAATGAAAGTACGGAAGAGAAAAAGGTTGTGTTGTCGACCCAATTGGTAATCAGGGAATCATGCGGATATAAGAGGAAAAGAAATGAATAGACGAAAAAAGGGGGTGATCCCAATGTGAAAAGAGAAATACCGATTGCCTCACACGGTGGTCATTCCGCCGTACCTAAAATCAACACATAACAAACAAAATTACAACAAAGGAGTGCATATGCAATGAGAGTAATTCAAATAGGTGCAGGATTCTGGGGAAGAGGATGGACAAGTATTATTAAAAACTCACCCTATACTGAATTGGCCGCTCTTGTGGATTTAAATGAAGAGACGCTGAACAGAGTCGGCGATGAAGTCGGGCTTCCCAAAGATCAAAGATTTACATCGTTGGCAGAAGCTTTGAAAAACGTGGAGGCTGAAGCAGCCCTTGTCGTCACCCCTCCGCCGGCACACGAGCCTGTCGCGATTGAAGCGCTTGAAGCGGGTCTTCACTGCATGATTGAGAAACCGATCGCTGAAACGTTGGCTTCCGCAAACAGAATTGTAGAGAAAGCGAAGGAAGTGAACCGTTATGTAATGGTCACACAGAGCCACCGTTTCAAACGAGGCCCTCGGACGGTTAAGCGATTAATCGAAGAAGGGGCGGTTGGAAAAATTGAAACGATTTATTGCCGTTACAGAAAAGCGCCCATTTTCTCAGGATTTCGCGCTGAAATGGACGAACCGTTGATTGTGGATCAGTCTATTCATCATTTTGACTATATTCGCGGCATTTTTGGCATCGAACCCGATTATGTGCGTGCGCGCAGCTTCAATCCCAGCTGGTCATATTTTAAAGGAAACGCTTCGGCATTCGTTGAATTTGAAACCAATGACGGTACAATGATTTCTTATACGGGTTCGTGGGTTGCCCGCCGTCCTCACACTGGATGGGATGGATCATGGGAAGTTCACGGCACCTATGCGTCGCTTTTCTGGGATTTCAATCGGATCTTGATTTATCCCCATGAAAACGTTATCGGCGATACTGTTTTCTATAAAGGAGCATTAGAAAAAGAAAACGATGTGCTCGAAGTTCCACTCGATAACATTGAAGCGGAAGAAAGATATGGAACCGTGAAGGAGTTTGTAACAGCCGTTAAAGAAAACAGACAGCCTGAAACTTACGGGGAAGATAATCTCCGCAGCCTGGGGTTAGTTTTGGCAGCCGTTGAGTCGACAAAACGTGGCGGCGAAAAAATTGATTTAAACGAATTTGTTAAAACCCATATCGGTTAATTTGCAGAAAGGGAGAAATCGTATGAAGATCGCATTTAACACTTGGGTGTACAGCAGTTTTCCCGTTTGGGTACCTTCTTATCCGTTGGAAGAAGTGATCCGCCGTTTAGCTTCAATGGGATACGACGGCATTGAGATCGGGTGCGCCAGTCCGCATGCATGGCCGGATTACCTTTCCAATGAGAGACGTAAAGAAATTCTTAAACATTTGAAAAATCACAACCTCGCTGTTTCCTCCATGCTTCCCGCCCCTGGAGGAGGACCCGGCATCAATCCCGGTTCCGCACTGAAAGAAGAACGGGAATTCACGGTAAAACACTATAAGGATGTGATTCGTTTAGCCCATGAGTGGGAATGTCCGACTGTCATATGGGTTGCCGGCTGGGCATCTTTCGGGACGTCCCAAAAAGACGCATGGAATTATAGCCTGGAAGGTTTGCAGGATTGCGCAAGGTATGCAAAAGATCTGGGGATAACCATCGTTGTCGAGCCCACTCCAACGGATAGCAACTTAATTGAAACGGCCGATGATGCTTTAATGCTGGCCGAGGAAAGCGGTGAACCGAATGTCAAAGTGATGTTCGATACTTTCCACGCTTTATATAGAAACGAAGTTCCAAGCGATTATGTGTATAGAATGAAGGACAAATTGCATCATATTCATATTTCTGACAATGACCGTTTGCCTCCGGGTCAAGGTGTCGGCAATTTTGATGCGGTATTGAAAGCGTTGAAAGAAATCGACTATAAAGGCTATCTGACGATGGAAGTCGGTTTCCATACCAGAAAAGCCGACCCGGATTGGTATGCCCAAACTTCCATAGATTTTTTACGGACCAAGTTGGCTGAAATCAATTAGTCCGAATGATAACGTTCTCACTTTTTTTCATTGACGTGAAAGCCGGTAGAAATGAACAAACAATGCAAATGGTTTCTTGTATAGGCTGCAAAAAAAATTGATCACAATGAATACGATTAGGGGGACAACTATGATCAGGAAAATAATGCAATTCTGTATTGCAGGCGCATTAGTGATTTCGTTAGCGGCTTGCGGGTCTGCTCCTTCTCCTTCGGAAAAATCCGCCGAACCTTCAACCGGCCAACAAGCCCAACAGGGCCAACAGGCATCAGAAAATTCCCCTGCCCCTTCAGAAAACGAGTCTGTTGCCGGTAAAATCGACCTGAACCCCACAACCGTTGAAGGTGTCGGGCCAAACGGCGAACCGGCGACTCTTCCTTCGGTTCTTACTTTGACGGAAGAAGACAAGAAGAAACTGAAAGAAGGTAATTTTACGGCCGCTTTCGTCTATCACATGCAAAGCAACGAACATAACCAAATAAAATTGGCGGCTGCAAAAGCAAAACTGGAGGAACTTGGCGTTAAAGTTGTCGCGACAACGGACGCGAATTTCAATGTTCAGACGATGATTTCGAACATCGAAAGCACAATGGCTCTCAAACCGGATGTGATGATTGCGATGCCTGTCGATCCGGAAGCGACTGCCGCTGCATTCCGGGAAGTGCAAAAAGCCGGAACGAAACTGATTTTTATGGAAAATATTCCCAAAGGATTCAAGCCCGGAACAGACTATGCGGCTCTTGTGAATTCGGACAGCTATGGGCACGGGAAAGCGGCGGCTGAAATTTTGGCAAACCAGATCGGCTATAAAGGCGAAGTCGCCATGGTGTACTACGACGCGGTGTTCTTTGTTACAAATGAAAGGGACAGAGGTTTCAGGGAAACGATCAAAAAATATCCGGATATCAAATTGGTCGCCGAATCGGGATTTGCCGACCCGAACAGAGTCGGTGAAGTCGCTGACGGTTTGTTCGCCAACTATCCGGATTTAAAAGGCGTTTATACGAGCTGGGACGGACCGGCAGAAGGCGTCATCGCGTCGGCAAAGTCGGCAGGCAAAAATAACGTCATCGTTACTACTGTGGATCTGAGCATCAACACGGCAAGAATGATTGCCGAAGACGGCATGATTCGAGGAACCGCCACAGCCCGTTCTTATGACCAGGGTGTTGCGGAAGCGATGGCGGCCGCATATGCTCTTCTTGGAAAAGAATTGCCTTCTTATATTGTTCCGCCTACGCTGCCTGTAGTGAAAGAAAACGTACTGGAAGCTTTCAAATTGGCCTATCACAAAGACGCTCCGCCTGAAGTTGTGGAATCCGTACAAAAAGGAAAGAATAAGTAAATTTGTACAATGATAGTTAAGCAGCGAAAGCTGCTTAACTATTACATCTTGAGAAAACGAATCGGATTGAATGAGGTGTGATTATGCCGAATAACAACAGAACGCTGCTTGGGATTCCGGAAGGAAAGAAAGTGCGGATCAATTTCAGCAACTACATGGTTTATATTATTTTCGTTATCGTGCTGCTCATCTTTGCCCTTTGGCACGGCGAAAAATTTTTCTCGGCAAATAATATTTTAAATATCACCAGGCAGACCGCGATGATCTCCATTATGGCCGTGGCGTGCACCTTTGTAATCGCAGCCGGCCAGATCGATCTTTCCATCGGGTCGATTGTGGCGTTGACATCGCTTGTCACCGCCCTAGTGCTTCAAAGCACCGACAACATTTTTCTTGCGGTGAGTGCAGGTCTGTTGACCGGCGCAAGCATAGGTTTGTTTAACGGCTTTTTTGTCGCCAAAATGCGTATACCTGCCTTTCTCGTGACATTAGGGACGTTAAGCCTCGTCAAAGGTGCGGCGATGTGGTTGACGAACACCGCAGCCGTTCCCATTACCAACGATACCTTTAACTACGTATTCGGCCTCGGAACGGTAGGCCCAATCCCTATTCTCTTTATATGGACATTAATCGTCATGGCCATAGGTTATGTTGCCTTAAACAAACTGCCTTTCGGGAAAAAGGTTTTGGCTACCGGCGGTAACCCGACCTCCGCGAAATATTCCGGCATCAATGTTTCCAGGATCACCATGGCGGTATTCGTAATTTCCGGAATTGCAGCCAGTTTTGCCGGTATGCTTTATGCGGGCAGAGTGCAGAACGCGAGATATACATTCGGCGAGGGCGATGAACTCTCTGTGATCGCTGCGGTAATTCTCGGCGGAACCAGTATGGCCGGCGGCGTAGGCACGGTGATCGGTTCCGTCATCGGTTCCCTGCTTATGGGCGTGATCAATAACGGCCTGATTCTCGGCGGCTTAAGTGTCAGCCAGCAAATGATGGTGCGCGGAGCTATTATTATCCTGTTTGTAACACTGAGTATGCTTGCCATTAGAGGAAAGTCAAGAACTTAGCATGAATGGAGTTGTAACTGCCGATCCGCTCTGCAGCGAAACCGCGGGCAGAAGCACTCAAGAGGTGACAAACAATGAGTGAATACATCCTGGAGATGGAAAATATCAACAAATCCTTTAATGGGATTAAAGTGTTGGACAACGTAAATCTCAAAATAAGAAAGGGCGAGGTGCATGCGTTAGTCGGAGGGAATGGCGCGGGCAAATCTACCACGATGAAGATATTGACGGGAGTCTACAGATGCGATTCCGGAATCATCAGGATCGACGGGCAGCCTGTGAAAATCGAATCCGCCATGGACTCCAACCGCTACGGGATCAGAATGATATTTCAAGAACTGAGTCTGATCCCCACAATGACGGTAGCCGAAAACATTTTTCTCGGCCAGATGGCAAAAGAAAAAGGTTTGAAAATTATTAACAAGAAACAAATGGAGAAAAAAGCGGCAGAATTGTTAAGGGAGTTCGATATCGATCTGGATCCCGGCCAAGTGATCAATGAGTTGGGCGTCGGATATTGCCAGCTGATCGAAATCGCCAAAGCGTTGTCGCAGGAAGCGAAAATATTGATTATGGATGAACCGACTGCATCCCTTACGGAAGCGGAAACCCAAATCCTTTTTGACATCGTGCAAAAGCTCAAGAAGAAAGGGGTTACCATTATCTACATTTCGCACCGGATGCATGAAATTTTCCAGATCGCAGACACTATAACCGTTTTGAGAGATGGAAAACATGTCCAGACGACGGAAAGCAAAAACTTGGATATGGAATCGATTATCCATCACATTTTGGGCAGCACATCCGTCGAAAAGGCGTTTAAAAGGAAGGTCAGAGCAATCAAGCCGGAGGGTCAAATCATTCTGCAGGTAAAAAATCTGCAGATCAACGAAAAACTGAAAGATATCAGTTTTCATTTGAAAAAGGGTGAAGTCCTTGGATTTGCAGGCTTGATGGGATCGGGAAGAACCGAGATCGCAGAGGCCCTTTTTGGCATTCGTCCCGCGAAAAGCGGAGAAATCATACTGGATAATCGGCATATTAAAGTCAATCGTGTAAAAGACGCGATCGATGCAGGAATTGCATATATACCGGAAGACAGAAGAAGGCAAGGTCTCGTCTTAATCCACTCGGTTAAAGATAACATGATCTTGCCTGTGATGCATAAGTTGAAAAAGGGTCTGTTCCTGGACAAAACACGAGTGGAAAAAATGGTGACATCCAAAATCAATGAACTTGCTATAAAGACAGACAGCATCCATAAAACCATTTCGTTGTTGTCGGGAGGCAATCAGCAAAAGGTTGTCATAGCCAAATGGCTGGAGACCCATCCGAAGGTGCTGATCATGGATGAACCGACAGCAGGCGTCGATATCGGCGCGAAGGGTGAAATCATTGATATGATAAGGCGTTTGGCCGATGCGGGGAACAGTATCATCTTAATCTCCTCGGAGTTGGCGGAACTGATGGCGATATGCGACAGAATCATTGTGCTTAAAGACGGTAAAATCACAGGAGAATTGGATGGGGATGCGATCGAATCCGAGGACGTATTACAGCATGCCATTCAACAGTGAAGAGGGTGTGCGGGACAAATTGACGACTTTCCCGTTGTCATCATATTCCGATCTTGCCGGAAAGCCAGGTACGGAGTTGTCCTTTTTGGCTTTGATTCCGGCATATCCCCATTCCGGCACATCCTCATCCCCCCTTTCTCCGACTTCCGCACCCAGCGCTTGAAATCCCTACCCGTGCGCAATCCGCCCGCTTCGGCCAAATTCTTGGTCCATGACAGTGTTCCTTTTGTTTGCGTCGCTTATTGAAGCGGCTTTTCTTTTCTGCCTGTCTTTTTTGTTTTTTATATACCGGACATTGCGGATTTTATATACCGGATATTGCGGAAATTTTCTATACCGGATTACGTATTTTTATATACTTGATTTTGCAGAACTATCATATATCTGATATTGCATATTTTTTATATAACGGATATTACGGGACTTTCATCTACCGAATATTGCGGAACAGCCGGTCCATCTTTCTGTAATCGCATTCAAAAACTGCCGATGATGTTCAACGTTTTAACCTGCCTCTCCCCCGCTTTCCAGTTTTATCAAGCTTTTTCCGTTATCCTTCGATTTTTTTGCAACCTCACGCTCCGCGGCGAAAATGCCAAGTGCGCGGCCAAAGTTGACTTGCCTCTTGGCGGAGAAGTCATTTTGACAATGAGTCGTTGTTTGTTCAGTAGATCACTCTCCTTTCTCCCCCCTCCGAATCGTTCAACTTTCCTCCGAATCGATCCGGACTTAAGTCCAGGACAAAAACCGTTCCGGGGATCAGGATAAAAACTGCTCCACAGTCGATATTCATGGAATACCGCTGCCTGTATACTGATTTCGAATCGTAAATCGGCAACAAAAATATCCGGGAGGACCAAAAACAATGATCAAAATGCGACTGTCAAAGAAAAAAATTTTTTCCATGATAGGAATCTTATTGCTTGCGGCAGCGGCAATATCGCTCATCATATGGGACAGGGGATTGCACGTTTACAAAAGCGAGGATATTCAAATCGGGGAAGAAGTCAGATTCAAATCGAACGGGCTGGCCATTTCAGGCAGCCTGGTCAAACCCGACACCGAAGAGCCGACCCCGGCCGTCATTGTCATCATCGGGGCAGGAAACGATACTTATCGTAACCATTGGGATGAAAACTTCATGATGCCGGTATGGAAACCGATTGTGGAATCGTTGAACAACCAAGGATACAGCGTGCTGCTGCTTGACAAAAGAGGAATCAATGACTCCGAAGGCCACTGGAAAAGGGCGACCATGAACGATCGTGCCGACGATGTCTATGCAGCCATACAATATTTAAAAAGCAGGAAAGATATCGTTCCAAACGAAATTGGATTGATGGGATACAGTCAGGGCGGATGGGTTTCGCAAATCGTCGCCGCCGAACACCCGGAAGATGTCGCTTTTATCATTAACTTCGTAGCTCCCGCATCACCGGTAAAAGAGCAAATCATGTACGAGGTGGAAAGCGATCTGGTTTGCCGGGGACTCAGCCCCGAAGAGGTTAAAAAGAAGTGGGAAACCAGGAAAAAGCTGTATGACATCTATTTCAATCTTACGTCCAAAGTGAAGCTGGGTTATCTAAGCCGAATTATCGATCACGATCCGGCACCGATCATTCCGAAAATTAAAGCTCCTATGCTCGCCATTTTCGCGGAATCGGATCAATTTGTCAACACAGCGGTGGACGCTCCGCTTACAGAGCAATTACTGAAACAAGGCGGAAACGACAAGTATCGTATTGAAATTATCCCCGAAGCGAATCACTGGTTTATGGAAGTCGGGAAATGCCTGCCGCCACATACGATGGAAATGAAACACGAATTTAACCCGAAAGTTCTTGAAATCGTGTCAGGATTCAAAGAATGGTATACCGATATCCGCAGGGGCTAGAATGGCCTGATTCACCGCTAATATATTTTCCGGCAAGGAGTACGAAATGGCTTTTAAAGCAGATACCTCTGGAAAACGGATATTCCATTGCCACGATTGGGGGCATGCTTCCTCTATATGGCATTGAAGAAAGGAATAACGAATGGAATGAAGCACGGGGGGGCCCGAGTATTCTTCTTTACTCTGAGACAAGAGAATGATTGATTGTATTTCAACTGAAAAACAATGGCGAGACTTCACTCAAACCTAACTTCGGCTTTGGGCTGTGCTGGAAATCCGCTTACCGGTATCATGACGGGTGAACCCCAATAGAAAAAAGAGAGCCATTCGACGGATACTCCGTGAATGACTCGGCGATCCAATGTTTTCCTCATTCCATGAATGAAAGTGATGGTTCCGCGATATTTAGGGTGCAGAAGAGTCTGCTCAATGATGACGGCTTTCATTTCCAGGTCCACAAAGTAGACCGTACAGCCTAGAACATGTTCCCGTTCATTCAGCATCAGCACAATGTTGGAATGCATAAAAACTTCGCACATCAATTGGGTAAGGGTCTGCATATCGTACGAGGGAAAGATATCTTTTCTATAAGTGAAAAAGAACCGGACATACTTCTCGAAATGTTGGTCATCTTCGCATTCGACGATGTGTACAGCCATACGCTACCACCTGCTAACTTGATTTCTCATTGGCGCTTCCCTCTTCCTGTTCGGCTAGATCCATACTAGCAGTGGGGATGTCATTTGCGTTAGTTACGGTTGTCATATGATTTGTCACAAAAAAGACATCAACCCTTCGCCTTAAGCAGGCGAACCGCTGACGTCTTATTTGGCTTAATGCCTCTAGACATTGTCCAAACTTTCCACCAGTTCTTGCAATAAATAGTGTCAACTGCAAATGAAAATTCCTCAAAATCTGCACTTGAATTTTCCCCATAAGGGGTTAAGATAAGGCCCCCCTAGGGGGGCAGCGCGCGCCCAGGTCTCCCCAAGAGCCATACGACTTGTTGGAGGTGAGGATGATCGAACCGGTCTCATAACGCTCCGCCACGACCTTGAACTTCGAACCGCTTTATGCCGACATTAAATAGGTTGTATCCAAAGGCTGCTCGATGCCCGGCTTTTTCCACAGAGCGCTCCATTTCCATATAGCCGCTATCAATACTACAAACCCTAATACAAGCATGATGACGGACAAGGTGGCATTCAGCACGCTGTGACCTTTGCCTCCGCCAAGGTATACGTTTTGCACCATCCAAACTCCGGCGTACATAACCGTGCAGTACAGGTATGCAAGCGGAACGAGACAGGTAAGCGCGTACCAACGGTTTTTGGAGATTTTCAGAATGACGGTCGCGCCGATGATCAGCCCAATCGCAGCCATCAACTGGTTCGATACGCCGAATAGCGCCCAAATCGAACTGATGTCCCCGGAATAGAGCAGATAACCCCAGAAGAAACACGCAAGCAAACTTGCGAAGATAGATCCCGGTATCCAATCGACTCTTTTCAGCGGTTTATAGAACTCGCCGAAGAAATCCTGAATCAAGTAACGGGAAACGCGGGTTCCGGCATCGATCGCCGTCAGAATGAAAACCGCTTCGAACATAATGACAAACTGGAAGAAGTATGAGGCCAATTTCTCAAACCAGGGAATGTTGGTGAAAATATAGGTCATTCCGACAGCAAGGCTAACCGCGCCGCCGGTGCGCCCTTCCAGATTCAAACCGACTTCCTTGCTTAATTCCGGAAGATGCTGTACGGCCATCCCCAACTCCTTAAATTTTTCCGGTGCCGAATTGATCGCAAAGTAGTCGGCAGGATGAAGCGCTGTGGCGGCGATTAACGCCATCACGGCTACCATACATTCCACAAGCATCGCTCCATAACCGACCATTTTAATGTCTTTCCACCGGTCAACCATTTTCGGTGTGGTGCCCGAGCCGATAAACGCATGGAACCCCGAAATCGCGCCGCAGGCGATTGTAATGGATACGAAAGGCCAAACCGGACCAGCAATGATCGGTCCCCCGCCATGGATAAAGTCAGTAATCGCAGGAAACTGAATGGCCGGATTAACCACGAACACCCCAAGAATCAATGCGATAAATACGCCGATTTTCATAAAACTGCTCAAGTAATCGCGTGGAGCCAGCAGCATCCATACCGGAAGAGCAGCCGCAAAAAAAGCGTATGCCGGCAAAATCAGCGCGAGCGTCTGCTTGTCAAACGTCAACCAATCTCCCAGTACGGTCCCCTGAATGTAAGGTCCGAAAAAGACCGCAAGCAGGATGAGTATCATCCCGATGATTGACGTTTTTTTGAGATTGCCGGTTTTTTTGTAGTACAAACCTGCTCCTATGGCGATTGGGATGGTCATACCTACCGCGAACGTGCCCCATGGATTTTTCTCAAGCGCATGAAGCACCACCAGAGAAAGTCCCGCCATTGTAATCGTGATGATAAACAGCATGGCTAAGCCGGTACAAAATCCGGCAACAGGCCCCAGTTCTTCTTTGGCGACCTGTGACAAAGACTTGCCGCCCTTGCGCATCGATGCGAACAAGACGACCATATCGTGTACCGCTCCGCCCAAAACGGCGCCGATCAGCAACGTAAGCGTCAAATAGCCCCCACCTGTCTATCAGATGAGGGCTTCGATACACTGAATTAGGTTGTAAACATGCGGCATGTCAGCGGCAATGACGATGACCAGGGAAGCAGCCTGTCCAGTGCCTCCGG
>Ga0207866_1000619_pt1 | contig 47718 bp, 45 predicted proteins | sample HigsolmetaAR203D_FD_184835 | JGI IMG/M metagenome (GOLD analysis project Ga0207866, IMG submission 184835) | Ionic liquid and high solid enriched microbial communities from the Joint BioEnergy Institute, USA - AR20-3-D (SPAdes) (version 2) ...
TCATCAAATAACGGAGACGTCTACCAGAGCACGGAATTGACACCCAAACAACGAAAAACCTTTGATACGCTTGGGATTGAGGCTCCACCAAAGTTCCTAAAGATACAACCCAAAGCATAGATACACGCATTTCTTAAGAAAAATGCCCGTCAACCCAGACAGCGCAAGGGATAGCGGGTATTTCATTTACCTAGTAACTGTCGAACTCGGGTAATAGATAGTGACTTCTTTTTCTTGGTTCAACCATTTTTCTTGGTAATTTCAACGATTCCGTTATCTGCGTCAACCTTGACCCAATCGCCGGTTTCGATAATATCGAGCGGATCCTGATCGAGATCCGTTACCGTCGGCGCGTGGGAAACGACTGCGCCCAGCGCCGCCTTGGTCGTCATCACATTGAAGATCATCGCCTTTGGGGCCGCCCCTGCCACCCGCGCGATATGGAAATAAACGGACCAGCCGGAGGAGCCTTTGGCGCCCGGAAAGACCAATACTTTATCCTTGAAGCTTTGACCCCTTATCTCATGGTCCAGTTCAATAATTGTCCCCGTCATCGGGTTGATGCCGCCCCAGCCCGATATCGTTTGCCGCGTAACAAGGGCTTCTCCTTCAGCGCAGCCACCTACAACTTTTCGACCGTGAAGCACAATTTTTTTCATTTCAATTCCCCGCTCCATTTCCCGGTAATAGCAGCGTTAATGCAATCTTCAAGCGACCCGAACCAGCATTCGATACCCATGATGGCCGGCAAATAATGGGCCTGCTTCGCGGAATCGGTGGCGACAACCTTCGTGCCCGGCGGCAATACTTGTCCAAGCGCCGGACATGTATCGCTCATCAAGTAACCGCCGGCTTCCTCAATAATTTTCGTATAGCCGTTGCGGTCCGCCAAATCCCGGATCGCCCGCGGCGTGAATACCCACAGTTGGGTGCCGCTGTTGATTTTCTTGCCTTTCAGCAATTTGCAAATTTCCCATACCTGTTCAATGGAAGCGTGCGGACAACCGAGCATAATAAAGTCCACATTGGGGTTTTTCGCTGACAAATTCAGCCGGTCGTACGCTTTTTGCCGCTCCGCTTTGCCGTATTTGAAAACATTTTTCGGTTTTTTGAACCCCAAGGCTTGCTCTACGCTTTCCGCCTCGGCGGTGTACTTCGGAATGTGATACATTTCCACACCGCCGGAAGAAGCAGCTGAAGCGCCGAAATGTTTTATGCGATAAGAGTTGGGAACATGGCGTATGCCGTTCAGGACGGGAACCCGGTCTTCGACCACCATTCCGACATAATACCCGAGCAGGCCCCAATCCATCATGCTTTCCACTTCCAGTTCGACTTCCACCAAGTCCGTGGCCTTGCGGTTCTCATCCAAATGATAGCCCCAGTACGGGATTCTTCCCGTCAGCATAGCCGCGCTCGTACTTTCCCTTCCTTCGCAATTCGATCTGGCTCCAAGCACCGAGTTGATATACACTACCGCGGAAGATTCCATCCAGGCGCAAATTTCGCCTTTCACCGGAATATTTCCGACCTGATAAGGCGTGCAGGTGCTCATCAATTGAATGCCGATGCCCGCGTTATACGCTTCCAGCTCCTTGATTTGCTGCACCCGTTCGGGTGTTCCTCCCATCTGCTGCCAGTGAGCGGCATCGAATCCCGTGATCAATTGGCAAGCGTGGGTTTTCACCATCGGAACTTCAACCACTTCCTGGCTGTCCAGACTAAATTCGGAAAACAGGGCGTCAAATCCGTATTTATCGGCATAGTCCCTCATCAAACCGCTGGAAATCGCCACGGCCGTACATACGTTGCTTGTGCGGGCAAGCCTTTCTGCGCCCAGCGCTTCGCCGTATCGCACCAGCAAATCCATCGCTTTTTGCACGGCAGGGCCTTCCTTGCCGTCCAACATTGCTTTTTCTTCATCGGTCAGATACATGACGATTAACTCCCCTCTTTGCCCAAAATGAAACAGCTTTAATCAGTGCGCTCGACATTGTCTTTGATTCGTTCCGAGAACGCCTTCAGATCAATCTGATGAACGCTACCTTCTCCGGCCAAATCCAGCGCATGCGCCGCAGCCGCTCCCATGGCGATGCACGGCCCCATGACCCGAACGCTGGACAGGGCGGCGACATCCGCATCGATGCATCTTCCCGCAGCGACGAGATTATCGGCATCAGGCGGAATCATGCTGCCGAGCGGCACATAGTGCAGATGGTCCTCGGGGAATTCTTCCCATACGTATCCTTCTTCCCGATCATGCAATTCAATCGCCCAGGCAGTTCGCGCCACCGCATCTTCAAACCGCGTTCCGGCACGCACTTCATCCACCGTCAGGTGTTTGCTCCCGACAATCCAGCGGGTTTGGCGAATGCCCAATTGACCGTAAGATCGAACCGAGGCGGAAGAAAACGCTTCCGGAAATTCTCCCTTTAAGAACTGGACAGCCTTGTCCGCCTGGTTTTTGCCCTCAAGCGATTTCACCGACGCCTTGACCGGATCCAGCGGCGTTTCCACGTGAGTCATATTGACCAAGGCCAGCCCCCGGCCCGGAAACGCAAAGGCAAATCCGTCCCGGCGCATAAAACCGTAATGGGTGGCATTTTCATGCAAACGCTCGACAACCAGTTCTCTGGCCGGCTGTTTCTCGTTGTTCACCCCTTCGAGGACGACCATCAAAGTGCCGTATACGGTGGCGTTTTCCGGCTCGCGGCACGGCAGACCGGCGTGCCAGGTCAGAGCCGCGTCCCCCGAAGCATCGACGAATCCTTTGGCGTGTATGCGCAAATCCCCAAAACGGGTGGACAGGTCGATGCTCTTGATGCGACGGCCTTCCCGCTCTACTCCGCGCAAGACGGCTCCGAGCAACGGCGTGACCCCGGATTCCAAAATCGCGTTGTCAACCCAGCGGGAAAGGGCGACTTCATCGTACATGACCGTTGTCCATTTGCCGTTGCGCCGATAATGCAGCATCCCCTGTTTGCCCAATTCGCGGAGAATATCATCGGCGATGCCGTGCGTCAGCTGGTAACCGTTCGGTCCGTTGGCGAATAAACCGCAAAATGCGCCGATAATTCCATTTACCGCCTGTCCTCCCAAGACCGGCAAGCTGTCTACCAGCACCACCCGTCTTCCGAGGCGGGCAGCCTCAATAGCCGCGGAAATCCCCGAAATTCCGGCGCCGACTACGCAAATATCGGCATCCAATTCTTGCAGGAAAGACCCCTTGTCTTTCGTAACAATTTTTGTATTCGTTTTCAATTCGCTGGATTTTGTCAAATGTTTATCGCACTCTCCTTCCTGTTATTCTTATTCTGAAGTTACAAAACCGGAATACATTTATCAATCTGTTTTATCAATAGAATTATTGATAAATCAGTATTGCATTTTTTGTGTTAAAATGGATTAAACGCTTTTTTTGGAAACAGGGGTGTCGCACTGTGGAATTGCACCAGTTGGAGTATTTTCTGGCCGTGGAAAAATTTCGCAGCTTTTCTACTGCTTCACTGGAAATTTCCGTTTCTCAATCAACCTTGTCGCAACAGATCAAGAAACTGGAGGACGAACTGGGGGTAAAGCTGTTTGTGCGAACCGCCCGTTCGGTGCGATTAACCCCTGCCGGCGAGGACTTTCTTGTTCATGCGCGAAAAATTATACAGGAAGTTCAAAATACGATGGAAACGATCCGAAATTATACCACATACAACAAAGGGCTGATCCGGATCGGAACCTTTTCCAATATCGTTTGCTGGAATTTGCATGACATCGTCATCAAGTTTCTGAATCATTATCCCGGAATCGATTATGAGCTTTGCGAAGCCAGTCCGGATGAATTATTCAGGCTGCTGTACGAGAAAAAAATAAACATCGCCTTCATTTTATCGCCGTTTCCCGAAAACATTGAGTTTGGCTACAATCCCTTGTTCTCCGAACAAGAGGTGATGCTTGTCTCCAAGAAACATCCCCTGGCTGAGCACTCGGAAGTGGACCTGAGCGCACTGGCCAAGCAAAATATGCTGATTGCCAATTCCAGCTCCTTTTACCGCGATTACCTGGAACAAGTTTGCCACGACGCCGGTTTCGTGCCCAAAGTCGTGTATGAAAGCAACGATGCACTTTTGCTGCAACATTTGGTCTCCGACGGTATTGGCGTAGCCTTGATGGGATACAGCATGGCCAAGTTTTTGCAAACCGACCGGCTCTCCATCGTACCGTTAAGGCAACAGCTGAAGCGGCAAATTGGCCTTGCCATACCGAAATACGCCCGGTATCCGTTGTTGGTCAAGCTTTTCCGCGACTTTACCTTAAAGGAATTATCCGCTGCCCAAACTCCGCAACAACACAATTAGGCCCATGCGCAATACATGGGCCTGCCAGACGAATAAATTTGATGACATTCAAAATAAAATTGGCCTGAAAACAGGCCAATTTGAACATTCATCAGGATTGACGGGCTATAGATAGACTTTGCTTTCCAGGTTATGATGCAGTCTTGCTTGCAATTGTTTCACATCAATGTCATGAACGCTGTTCGTGCCGGCCATATCCAGAGCATGAGCGGCAGCAGCACCCATTGCGATGCACGGCCCCATCACCCGCACGCTCGATAAGGCGGCCAGATCCCCGTCTATGCAACGCCCGGCGGCAACCAGGTTATCGGCGTCCGGAGGTGTTAAACTGCCAAGCGGCACATAGTGGACATGATCATCGGAAAACGGCTCCCATATATACCCTTCCGCACGGTCATGCAGTTCAATCGGCCAGGCGGTGCGCGCTATGGCATCGTCAAACTTCGTGCCGTTGCGGACGTCGTCCACCGTCAACTGCCGTTTGCCCACGATCCAGCGGGTTTGACGAATGCCGGGGAATCCGTAGGCTCGAACTTTGGCGTTGCCGAACGCTTCCGGAAATTCGCTTTTCAAAAACGCCAGGGTTCGGTCGGCCTGCTCCTTACCTTCGAGGGCTTTGGCCGATGCCGCAACCGGTTCGAGCGGCGTTTCGACGTGCGTCATGTTGACAAGCGCCGTTCCCCTTCCCGGGTGAATAAAGGCAAAGCCGTCACGCCGAATTAATCCGTATTCCGGAGCCTTATCGCGAATCCGCTCGGTGATCTTGTCCCGATCCGGATACTTGGATTCATCCACACCTTCGAGCACCATCATTTGCGAGCCGTATACGGTGCCATCAGCCGGTTCTCGGCACGGCAGACCGGCTTGCCATACGAGGGCGGCATCCCCGGTCGCATCAACAAACCCGGTTGCGCTCAAGCGCACATCACCGTATCTAGTAGCCAACTCCAGGGCTGTTACGCGCCTGCCGTCCATGACCACGCCGCGCAATACGGCGCCGAGAATGACGGTGATGCCAGCTTTCCGGATCGCTTCTTCAATCCAGCGGGAAAGAGCGATCTCATCATACATGACGACATTATATGGAGCGCCGCGATAATGAAGCGCTCCGGCATTGCCGAGATCGCGCAAAATATCGGTCGCGATACCATGGGTAAACTGGTAAGGTTTCGTGCCGTTGGAAAATATTCCACAGAAAATGCCGATGATCGAATTGACTGCCTGCCCTCCCAAGGCGGGTAGCCCGTCGACCAAAGCAACTTTGCGGCCGAGCCGGGCCGCTTCCAATGCTGCGGACACGCCGGAAATGCCCGCTCCAACGACACAAATATCAGCGCTTACGTGTTGCACGCTGTCTTCCGCTGTTCTGCGCACGATCCGTGTAGCCGTCTTGATTTGACCATCTACCATCATCAATTCATCCTCCTGATTCGGGGGGCTTTCACCTATGATTTATTTCAAGTTGAAAAAGTCCCGGGCATTTTCATACAAAATTTTCCGTTTTGCGCTTTCGGACAATTTGCCGGGCAATACCGACGGTTCATCAAAATCCCAATGAGGATAGTCGCTTGCGTACATCAACATATTTTCACCGTCGATCATTTCAAACATATCCATCAGATGTTTGGGATTTTTCGGTTCCTCCATCGGTTGGGTCGTAAAGCGGATATGATCCCGCACATACTCGCTGGGCAATCGTTTCAGCAAGGGCGCCTCCTGCCGCAATCCTTTATAATGGCTATCCAGCCGCCAAAGGAGATGGGGAAGCCAGGAGAAGCCGCATTCCACAAAGACAAATTTCAATCTCGGGAAGCGTTCAAATACGCCTTCCAGCAAGATGCTCGTCAAATGACCCATATACACTTGCGACACACCGGTGTGCCACTCTGCATAAGTGCGTGGAACACCCGCCCCCGTCGGCGACGCCTGGGCAAACATCATTCCGCCCTGGCAAGGATGGATGCCGATTGGCAAGCCTTTGCGCTCCGCCGCTTCATAGATCGGATAGTAATAACGGTGCCCGAAAGGAATATTCGTAGCGATTGTAACCCATACCATGACCACATCGGGGTGATCTCCCAAACGATCGATTTCCCTAGCGGCAAGCAACGGGTCTTGCAAGGCGACGACAATTACGGTTTTGAATCGTTTATCCTTGGGCAGCCATTCATTAATCGTGTAGTCGTTATAAGCGGAAACAACCGCTGCTGCATAGTCCGGGTCCGGAACGCCGCCCGTATTTCCTGTTCCTGTCAGGATCGCGTAGGTATGCCCATATTTGTCCAGCAACTGCTCTTTCATGAACTCATAGTCAGAACCAGGACGGCCGCCATTGGGTGGCACCGAATCCCAGCGCATTCCGCCCAATTGCGTCAAAATCCCGGATTCCAGCTTTCTTTCCCCGTATTTCAATATTTCCGAGCGCCACGGCTCCGGCAAATATTTGGCAATGTCCGAATCGTGAGCTCTGTTATGATGAACATCGCAATCAATCAGCATATCACTCATCTCCCTTGGTTCTGTAAAATTTCATCTTGCATTTCAGAACTTACATTTCGATATATATATTTTCGCCTTCCGCCCATATCGGGAAAGTTTTCAGCCTGTGCTTGACCGCATCGATCACGGCTTTGCCGCCATCGAGATAAAATTCCCAGTGATGCCATGGACACTGGAGCACAGGCGTATCATGGCGCACTTCAAATTCCCCGGGCTTGCGCGCAAACATCGGAATATTGACGTGCCCCCTGCAAATCTCCGCACGGTTATGCGGACAAACATTCAGGATCGCATAATAATTCCCGTTTTCGAAAAAGAGACCGATTTCCTTGCCGTTGACTTGAACAATTTTCACACCTCCAGGAGCCAGTTCTTCCGATTTGGCCACCAGGTATTTTTCCATTTTCAATTCCTCCGTTTTGGTGAACAATGACACTTAAATCCTTTGTGTAAAATTATATAAAATCGATCTTTCACCATATTGCTAAACTTTGACAAAATATTAGCCGAAAATTGATCAAAAAACAGTTGAGTCCGTATAATTGGGAAAGGGGAGATGCACATGAACGGCTTTTCCAAATGGAACACCGTTGACAAAGGCAAACCGCACGTGAACGGCGCAATCGACGGTATGACGCGATGCCGCCATTACCATGGGCCGACCGATGTCATCGCAATCAAGTTCAAGTGTTGCGGTACGTATTACAGCTGTTACTACTGCCATGAGGAGGAGGCGGGACACCCGCCGGACCGTTGGGGACCGAACGAGCGGAACGAGAAGGCATTGCTCTGCGGCGGCTGCGGCACGGAGCTGACGATCGAGACGTATCTCGGCTGCGGTTACCGTTGTCCCGTTTGCGGCATCGCGTTTAATCCGCGTTGCGAGGCGCATTACCCGCTATATTTTCAGTAATGTTCATCAGCAGCAAGCGTCAAAAAAGCCCCCACCTGTCCATCAGATGAGGGCATCGCTGAAATTGGTTTAAGGTCGAAACGTTCGGCAAATCAACGGTCGAGGCGGCTGCCGCCCCCCTCCTGCCGCAAAAACATCTCCGCCAACAGCTCATAGGACCGCAGCCGGTCCCGGAAATCATGGATCATCGTATTGACGAGAATTTCATGCACTCCGTACTCCTCGCTGAAACGGAGCAGTTCGCTCCGCACCTTTTCCGGATCGCCCACGATCATGCGGCGGCGATTGTCCCGGATGATCATGCGGTCCATCTCCGTGTACGGGTACGACCGCACCTCCTCCGGCGATGGAAACAGCCGGTGTCTTTCCCCCTTGTCCAGAAAAAGCAGGCGCAAATCATAGGCGGAGGCGAATTCCTCCGCTTTTTCCGCTGTTTCGGCGCAGATCACCGCCACGCATACGCTCGCCCGCGGCCTGTCGCCGAACGGTCCCGGCCGAAAATGTTCCATATAATACCGCACGGCATCATGTCCGCCCGCTCCGTTGATGAAATGGGCAAAGGAAAAACCGGCCCCCAGCTCGGCGGCCACCCTGGCGCTGTAGTCGCTGGATCCGAAGCGCCTCCAGCACGCGGAAGTTTTCCGCCACCTTGTACGGGCTGTAGTGCGGCAGCAGGACGCCTCCGGATCCCACCCGGATGCGATCCGTCTGCGCGGCGATGGCCGCCGCCAGCACCTCCGGAGACGAACCGGCCAGGCCGGGCGTGCTGTGATGCTCGGCGACCCAATAGCGCGAAAAGCCAAGGCGGTCCGCCGCCCTGGCCAACGTGATCGTGTTTTTCATGGCCTCGACCGGGTTGCTGTTGGACGCAACCGGACTTTGATCCAGCACTCCAAGCTGAAGCATGTATGTACCTCCCAATGTATCTCCCATGGCCAAACGTCATCGCCAAACATCATCGTCCATCGTCATGGCCGCAACTCCGGCACGATGTTCGGCGGCACCTGCCCTTGAAGGGCGCTGACCAGGTTGCGGGCCGCCAGCATGGCCATGTCAAGACGGGTTTTGGCCGTCGCCGAGCCGATGTGGGGCAGCGCCACGACATTCGGAAATTTCAGCAGCGGGTGATCCGCGCCAATCGGCTCGCGGGCAAACACATCCAGACCGGCGCCCCGGATGCGGCCCTGTTCCAGCGCTTCCACCAGCGCCTCCTCATCCACCGTCTGCCCCCGGGACACATTGATGAAAATCGCCGTCGGCTTCATCAGCGCAAACTGATCCCGCCCGATCAGCTTCACCGTTTCAGGCGTCAATGGCACGAGAACAACGACAAAATCGGACCGCTTCAACAGCTCGTCCATCGGCACATACTCCGCGCCCAGCTCCCGTTCGGCCTCGGGCTTGCGGCTGCGGTTGTAATACACCACATCCATGGAAAAACCGAATTTCCCCCGGCGCGCCACAGCCTCGCCGATCCGGCCCATGCCGATGATGCCGAGGGTCGCGTGATGGACATCGATCCCGTACAGGTTCTCGTCGTCTCCGCGCTTCCACAAACCTTGCCGCACATACCGGTCCAGCTCCGCCACCCGGCGGGCGGCGCCCAGAATAAGGGAAAACGTCAGATCCGCCACCGTTTCATTCAGCACATCCGGAGTGTTGGTTCCGATCACCCCGCGCCGTTTCATGGCCGCCAGATCAAAATTGTTGTACCCGACGGAAAAGTTGCTGACGACCTTCAGCTTCGGGGCCCGATCGAGCAGTTCCTCGTCGATGCGGTAGGCGGAGGTGAGCAGCCCCTCCGCGTCCGCCACCCTTTCCATCAGCTGCTCCTTCGTGGGCGGCGCCTTCTCCTCCCACACATCCAGCTCGCAATGACCGGCAAGATAGTCCAGCACTTCCGACGGCAGTTTTTTGGTCACAAATACTTTCGGTTTTGCCATGATGCGGTCATCCTCCCATTCTAGCAGCACATTTTGCATCCAGTTTACTCTGAAAACTTCCCGGACTCAAGAGCCATGGCAAACAGTGATGAACATTGTGCACAAAGACGTGATGATCTGTTAAAATATTTTTTGTACAACCTGACAGTGAAAGACCCGACATACGGGATTTCAACAGTTGGAAGTTCCGCAAATGGAAAATGAACGAAGAAAGGAAGTTGACCATGGCCCAAAACAAGCAAGCCCCTTTCCGCGCTGATCAGGTCGGCAGCCTGCTCAGAAGCGAACGGATCAAGGAGGCGCGGCAGAAGCGAGCCGCCGGACAAATTGCCGCGGACGAGCTCCGGCAAATCGAGGACGAAGAGATCCGAAAAATTGTGGACAAGCAGAAGGAAGTCGGCCTGAAAGCCGTGACGGACGGCGAATTCCGGCGTTCCTGGTGGCATTTTGACTTCCTTGAAAATCTCGACGGAGTCATCGGCTACGAAGCCGACAGCGGCATCCAGTTCCACCAGGTCCAGACGAGAAACCACGCCATCAAGGTGGTGGGCAAGCTCGGGTTCAGCAACCACCCGATGCTCGAGCACTTCCGCTATTTGCAAAGCGTTTCCGGAGATCATGTGGCCAAAATGACGATCCCGAGCCCGAGCATGCTGCATTTCCGGGGCGAATTTGAAAAGGGCGTCTATGAGGACAAGGAAGAGTTTTTCCATGATCTTGCCCAGGCGTACAAGCAGGCGATCCGCGCCTTCTATGACCTGGGCTGCCGGTACCTGCAGCTGGACGACACCTCGTGGGCGTATTTCTGCTCCGAGGAACAGAAGGAAATGCTGCGCGCCAAAGGCCATGATCCGGCGCAGATGATGGAGTACTACAGGAGAACGATCAACGAGGCGATCGAAGGCCGCCCGCAGGACATGCGCATCACGATGCACATCTGCCGCGGCAACTTCCGCTCCACCTGGATTTCCTCCGGCGGCTATGAGCCTGTGGCGGAAACGATTTTCGGCGGCCTGAACATCGACGGCTTTTTCCTCGAGTACGACAGCGAGCGGGCCGGCGGCTTCGAACCGCTCCGCTTCGTGCAGCGCAAGGACCTGCACATCGTGCTCGGGCTGATCACCTCGAAGTTCGGCGAACTGGAAAACCGCGACGAGGTCAAGCGCCGCATCGACGAAGCGAGCAAATTCGTGCCGCTGGAGCAGCTCTGCCTGAGCCCGCAGTGCGGCTTCGCCTCGACGGAGGAAGGAAACCTGCTCACCGAGGAGCAGCAATGGGCGAAACTGCGCCACGTGGTGGAAATCGCCGAAGACGTGTGGGGCAAATAAAAAACAACGATCCCTCCGGGTTCCGTGTTGTCGGATCCCCGGAGGGATTTTTTCATGCGTCATTTGAAGAACAACAAAATTTCGGGCACAAACGTGTACAGGCAAAGCACCGCAATCGAAGCTCCCAGCGGCCACAGCGCCCGCATGACCAGCCGGTCGAGGCGGATGCCGCCGACGCTCGCGGTGGTAAACAGGCAGACGCCAAAGGGCGGCGTCACCATGCCGATGGACAGATTGACGGTCAGCACCACGCCAAACACAACCGGGTCGTATCCGATCGCCTGGATTACCGGGAAAAACATCGGAACCATGATGAGCATGATCGCGATCGTTTCCATAAACGTGCCGGCCACCAGCAGCACGGCGGTAACGAGGGCCAGAATCAGAAACTCGCTGTTCGTGACCGCGAGCAGCCCGGAAACGATTTTTTGCGGAATCCGTTCAAAGGTCAGGATGTAGGAAAACAGCCCCGCATTGGCCACGATGAACATGAGCGTTCCCGTCAGCTTCGCCGATTCAAAAAACGCCTCGCGCAAATCCTTCCACGTCAGATCGCGGTATACAAACAATCCGATGATGATGGCATACACCACCGCAACCACACCGGATTCCGTCGGCGTAAACCATCCCGAAAACACCCCGCCGATCATGATGACGGCGACGCCCAGCGCCCAAAAGGCATTCCTGAAGCTTGTGATGAGCTCCCGGAAGGAAAATTGCTGTCCGCCGCTGACATATCCTCTTTTCCTGGCCGTGAAATAGGCGACCACAATGAGCGCCAATCCCATGAGGATGCCGGCGGGAATGCCGAGCCAGTACAATTCCAGTATGGAAGTGGAGGTCATCGACCCGAACAGGATAAACAGCACGCTTGGGGGGATGATGTTGCCCAGCGGGCTCGCCGTGGCCACCACGGCTCCGGCGTACGCCCGGTCGTAGCCGCTTTTCACCATCGCCGGAATCATCACGCTGCCGATGGCGGCCGCCGTGGCCACAGCGCTTCCGGAAATGGCGGCGAAGAACATGCAGCCGATCACCGTAACGATGGCGAGTCCCCCGGCAATGCGGCCCACCGACGCGTTCGCCAGCTGGATGATTCGCGAGGCCAGTCCTCCCCGCAGCATGAGATTGCCGGCGAGAATAAAAAAGGGAATCGCCATCAGCGCGGCCACATCCACCCCGGCAAAGATGCGCTGGATGATGATCATTTCCGGAATGCCGGCCATGAAAATATAGATGACGCCCGCCAGGCCGATGGCGACGCCCATCGGAACGCCGATCAGAAACATCGCCACCGCGCTGGCAAAAAAAATCGTTGTGCTCATGAAACGCCAACCCCTTTTCCGGCGCCTCCGTCGCGGGGTTCGGCGCGGGAACCGTCATCCGCCTGGCCTTCGGCCTGCACAATCGCCTGGCTTTCCGGTTCATTGAGCGGGTCCGGCGCCCTTTTCACCAGCCGGGAAAGGGTGTGCAGGAACATCAACGCGCAGGCGGCGGGAATGACCGAATAGACAATCCCCATGGAAATGCCCATATTGGGGGACGTTTGCTTCATCGCATTGCCCACCATGTCGATGCCGATCTTGACGACGATGGCAAAATAGATCAGGCTGATGATCCGCTGCAGCGCCACGAGCCAGGGCCGGATGGACGGAAAAGCCTCCTCCAGCACCGTCACCTTCATCTGGGTGCCGTCCCTGGATGCGACCGAATTGGCCAGGAAAATCATCCACACCATCGTATATTTCGCCATTTCCTCCGTCCACGTGATCCCGATATCCAGAAAATGTCTGCCCGCTACCTGAAAGATCATGACAAGGGTCATCCAGACCAGGGCGAACGTGATCGCCTTGCGGACAAACCAGTCCAATCCATCGCTGATTTTGTGCAGCAGAAACACGGCAAATTCCTCCTTTCCGGCCGCAACCCCTGTGCACCGGACGCACAGGGGTTGAACGGCAGGACATCGTGCGGTTTTTCGCAAGGACTGTCACATGGCCGATCGCGGAACCTTATCGCAGGGCCTCGATTTTTTTCACGAACTCATCCCCGTACTGGTCAATGTATTCCTTGTATACTCCCTCAACAAGCGGCCTGAACAGGGACGTGTCGACCTCGTTCAGCTGCATTCCCTTTTCCTTGGTGAGGATGTCGTAAAATTTTTTCTCTTCCTGCGGGTTGCGCTCGTTGATCCAGTCCGTCGCTTCCACCGCGGCGGAGGAAATGAGCTCCTGCACCTGGGGAGGCCACCCGTCATAGATGCCTTTGCTGGCCATGATGACGGCGAAGGCAAAATTGATATTCAACGAGGAAATATATTTGGTCGTTTCGTACAATCTTTCATCATGCAGCACATCGATCGTATTTTCCATGCCGTCGATGGAACCTTGCTGGATCGCGGTGAACGCTTCGCCGAAGCTCATGCTGACCACCTGGGGTCCAAGCGCCTCGAACCCTTTGACATAGTACGGGCTTTCAATGACCCGGATGCGCAGGCCCTTGAGATCCTCGGGCGTATGCACCGGCCGCTTGGAATTGACCAGATGCTGGTAGCCCCGGGCCATCATGGCGAAGGACTTGAGCCCGGCCGCCTCCGTTTTTTGCAGCATCTCCTTGTTGACATCGGATTTCACATACGCAAGGGCATGATCCCAGTCCTCAAACATAAAGGGCAAGTCGTGAACAAAAAATTCCGGCACAAAGCTGGACATCGGGGAAACGGTGATGATCCCCATATCCACCGTGTTGATCTGCATCGCCTCCATCAGCTCGCGGTCGCCGCCCAGCTGGCGGTGCGGGAAGATGGCGACGGTGATCTTTCCGCCCGAACGTTCTTCCACCAGTTCCTTGAACTTCAGGGCCAGCTGCTGGTAGTTGGAAGCTTCGGTCGCCAGATGGCCAAGGCGGATTTCCATGTTCGGATAATCTCCTTCGGAAACGGATCCGCCGGCCGGCGCGCGATTCGATGAACAACCCGCCATCACCATGGTGATCACAATCAAAACGATCAGACCAAACATCCGGCATTTCTTCACCATAAAAAGAACCCCTCTTCTATTTTTTCTTCCTTATTTTATGGCCATGGATCTCCCGGCTGCCCATGGATCAAGTGTGATTGCAATGCCTACTGCACTTCGAAGATTCGGATTTCCACGCTCGAAGGTTTTCTCACGCCGGTTCCTATGTAGATCATCCGGTTCAGAAACGCATATTGTTCCGATCCGGTTTCAAAGGTCGGCGTGCAGCGAAAATAGTAGGACCCCTCCTCCACTTCTTCCCCTCTGATCAAACGCTCCATCACTTCCTTCGGCCCGTGGCGGTACCCGCGGTTGACCACATAGATCACCGCGCCGTCGTCCGTCTGCAGCGTATATTGGGCGACCAGTTCGGTGACGCCATCGTGGCGGATGACCTGAAAGTCCGCGCCGCCGGGCATCACCTTTCCGCTCATTTTCGGTCCCCGAAATTCGCCGCCGATGATCGGAATGACCCGCCTCAAACCGGCGGCCACTTCGCCGACGATGATCGGTTCCCCCACTAAAACGCTTACATCAAAGGCCGGCTCGATATTGATTGACATGGTACACCTCCTTCTCCTGACCTGATGTATTGTTGCGGCTTCCAAAATTTAGTATATCTAAACGGAAGCACATATCAATAGCTTATGATGAAATTTCTCAAAAAAATCATATAATTTCCAGAAAATAAAATATTCCCATCGGATTGTTCCGCATGAAAGAAAGAACGGCCTGCCCGGGACATCCCTGCCCCGAGACAGACCGAAAGATGACGACCATGCGCGATGTTACGCCAGCGAACCCTTGGCCCGCTCCCAAACCTTCCGCTCCTCCGGATTGAGATCGTAGGCGATCCGGCTCGTCGTGTTGAACAGCATCATCGCCCTTTCGTCGGAGCGGTACGCCGGCCATCCCAGCTCTCCTTCCACGCTCGGATCTCCGTTGTGAGCGAAGGCAATCCAGCTCCGGTGCATGAACTCGGCCAGGGGCAGGCGCTCGTCGCCTCCTCCGACCATCACGCCGGACACGCCGGGCTGGTGCAGGTTGTTGAACACGAACGGCAGCTCCAGGGCATGGGTGGCGTATCCGGTCAGCGGGTTGAGCCAGTCAAAGCGATACAGCCAGGCCGGCGCCCCCTGTTTTTCCTGGATTTCCACCAGCCGGATCGCCGGATAGGTGAACTCGTTGTAAATGAGCATTGGCACGAGCTTTTCCACCAGCGGCGCATCCTGCGGATCGCGGGAAAGGTAGTAGTCCAGAAGCTCTTCCCAGCCGGTTCCGATGCGGCTTTTGAAGTCGTCCAGGATTTCCTGCTCGCTCATCTCCTTCCAGCGCGGCTCGAAGTCCTTCGTAAAGTCGTTCAGGCAGTAGCCGATCATGATGCGCAGGTTTTTCCCGTGGCCTTCGGCAAGCGCCTCCAGAGGTTTTTGCGTCAGATGGATGCCGTCGATGTTCGGCTCCATGCCGTTGCCCGCCCGGGGCGGAGGAGTCGCTTCCACCAGTTTTTCCACCGGCACTTCGAGCAGTTTGTCCACTTCCTGCGGCCCGATGTTCAGGTTGCTCATGATCTGCCTGGCCAGCTTGCCGGCATTGGCCGCATCGCCGTAGGTCTCGATGCCGCCGCTGTGGACGATCGCCTGGCTGAACAGGCCGCGCGCCTCCGGCGCCGCCAGCAGGATGCCGGTGCTCCGTCCGCCCGCCGACTGCCCGAAGATGGTGACGCGATCCGGATCGCCCCCGAACGCCTCGATGTTTTCCTTGACCCACCTGAGCGCCGCGATCTGGTCCAGGAGCCCGCAGTTGCCGGAATCGGCGAACCGCTCGCCGAATTCACCCAGCTGCAGAAACCCGAGCGCCCCGAGGCGATAGTTGATCGTGACCAGCACCACATCGCCTTTTTCGGCAAAGGACACCCCGTTGTACATCGCCAGGGAACCGGAACCCATGCGGAAAAATCCGCCATGAATCCAGACCATGACCGGCCGCTTGCGCCCGTCCGCCGCCGGCGACCAGATGTTCAGATACAGGCAGTCCTCGCTGAACTCCCTGGAACCCATATGCTCCGTACGCAAATAGTTTCCGAACTGCACGCAGTTCGGCCCGAACCGGGTCGCGTCGCGCACGCCCGCCCACGGATCGGGCGGCTGGGGGGCCTGAAATCTCAACTTTCCGACCGGCGGCTTCGCATAGGGAATGCCCCTCCAGACGCAGACGCCGCCTTCCTTTGTTCCCTGCACCTTGCCGTACCTTGTTTCCACGACCAGATTGTCCATGTTCCGTCCTACCTCCATCTCCCGCGGATTCGGTGAAACGTTTTCATCTCACTTCCAGTTTACCATTCCCGAAAACGGATGGAATGCCCAACCTGTTGGCTTTATGTCCAATATCCGAATCATTTTGCAAGCTAAACCTTTCGCACGCGGTTTTCAATGAAGCCGATTTTGTCCACCTCCACCCGCACCAGGTCGCCGTCCTTCAGGAACTGCCGCGGCTGGCGGGCAAATCCGACCCCGCCGGGCGTTCCGGTCAGGATCACGTCGCCGGGCTCCAGGGTGACCAGTTCGGACAAAAAGCGCACGAGGAACGGTACGGTGAACACGAGCTGCGCCGTGTTGGAACGCTGCCGCTCTTCCCCGTTCACCTCCAGCCGGATCGTGAGCCCGGAAGGATCGCCGATTTCGTCGGCGGTGACAAGCCACGGCCCCATCGGCAGGCTCCCGTCCACGGTCTTGCCCTGCAGCCACTGGATCGTGCGGCGCTGGATGTCGCGGTAGGTGATGTCATTGGCCACCATGTATCCGGCCACGTATTCCAGCGCTTCCTCCTCCTTCACATGGCGCGCCCTTTTTCCGATCACGAAGGCCAGTTCCGCCTCGTAGTCCATCTGCTCCGAGATCGGATGGAGCGGGATGTCGTCCCAGGGACCGATGATCGCATTGCCGAACTTGGCAAAAACCACGGGAAACCGCGGCAGCTCTCGTCCCATCTCCAGGATGTGTTCCCGGTAGTTTTGGCCGACGCAGATAATTTTTCCGGGATGGATGACGGGGGCTTCCATCTTGACATCCGCCGCCCGGAGCACCGCCGGCAGCCGCAGTTCACCTTCATGTTCCAGCGCGAACCGGACCGCTTCGGCGGCCATTTCCACGCTTCGCCGGCCGCCCTGCAAAAACTCCACCATGTTGGGCGGGACGAACGCCTCGGCAATTTTCGCCGCGCGCAGTTCTCCCCGGCTTTCCAGCATCGCCGTGCACGCATGATTCAGATCGACCAGCTTCTGTCCCTCCAGGCTTCCGATGCGGGAAGCGCCCTCCCGGGTGAAGGTGACCAGCTTCATGTTCCTCACGCTACTTTCTTCGTAAATTGTTGAAGACGCCCGGATCAGCGAATGTTTCGCAATACCTTCCGTTATTCCCCAACATTGCAGCTAATTGGGAGTTCTGGGAGGAAACGCTCCGAAATTTGTCGAAATGGATGATTGTTTTGTTTTCCTGCAATCATTTGTTTTTTTCGCGGAGGCATTCCCGATGGACAACTATCTCTCCCAACATCTGCTGCATATGCTGATTGTCTGCTCCACGCTGATCCTGTTTCCGTACTATTATACCATCAAGAACAGGCCTCTGCTGCTACGCTCCTTGATGTTGTTGCTGCTCGGCGCCAGCATGATGTTCACCGTGTCATTTCCGGTTCAGTTTTTCGGCCTGTTCTATGACTTTCGTTCCGTGCTCATCGTCATTGCCGCCATATACCTTGGCCCTGCGATCACCCTGCTCGTTTTTGCCGTATTGATCGCATACCGGTGGCTGATGGGTGCGCCGGACATCCTGTTCTACGGATTGTGCTGCCTGCCTTCCCTCGCAATCGCCATCGCCGCGGGGCGCTTCATCCGGCGGCTGTCCGTCCTTCCGAAGATTGCCGCCGCCATTTTCCTCAACTTGCTGTTCAACGGCCTGACGTTTCTGCTTTTCTGGCCGCGCCTGCTCTCCGCCCATTGGACCGAATTTCTGTACATTCATCTGTTGCACGGCATCATGATCGCCATTTATATTTGTCTGGTCGAGTTTCAGCTGAAATATATCCAGATGGAAGAGGCGTTCCATCGAAGCGAAAAGGGCCGAATCGTCGGGGAGTTGGCCGCCTCCGTCGCCCATGAGATCCGCAACCCCCTCACCGTCGTGCGCGGATTCATTCAGCTGCTGAAGAACAACAATGTGGACAAGGCCAAACACAGCATGTATCTCGATGTGTGCCTGGAGGAGCTGGATCGGGCGCAGGAAATCATCAACGATTACCTGTCGCTGGCCAGGCCGGAGCAGCATGAAATCGTCCCCATCCACCTCAACGAGGAAATCCGCCACCTGGCAAATGTGCTGCAGACCTACACCCTGTACAACAATATCCGGCTCGAACTCATCGTGACCGACGAGCCGTTGTATGTCGCGGGGGACAGGGGCAAATTCCGGCAGGCCATGCTCAACCTGTGCAAAAACGCCATCGAGGCCATGCAGGACAGCGAAGAAGGCTGTCTGACATTGAAAGTCCATCATGCGGGCATGAAAAAGGCGACGATCACGATCATCGACACCGGCATCGGCATGACGGATGAACAGATCGACCGCCTCGGACTTCCGTATTTTTCCACCAAGCAAAAAGGGACCGGGCTGGGCACCACCGTGTCGTTCCGGATCATCGATCAGATGGGAGGACACATCCTGGTGCACAGCCAGGTCGGAAAGGGGACGACGTTTCACATCACGTTCCCGCGGGTGCAGCAGGCATAACCGGGCAAAACCGGGAGCCCGCTTTCCCGCCACCGCGCCATCACCGGGTGGCGGCGATCGATTTCGATTTGTACAGGAACGAGCCGATGATGTAGGTGATCACGCCCCAACCCGCGAGCACGCCCAGCTCCATCCAATAGGAGGAGGAAAAACCGCTGGCGTAAACCATCGTCGTGCGGAGACCGTCCACGAAATACGTGAGCGGGAGCACATCCGCCACCGGCTGCAGCCAGTCGGGCAAAGTTTCCACCGGAATGAACACGCCGCTCAGGAACATCATCAGGAAGCTGGCGATGTTCGCGACGCCCATGTACGCCTCCATCGTCTTGCTGAAGGACGAAATGAAGTACCCCATGGCCGCGAACGCCAGGGCTCCCGCCAGGAAGAGAACGATCAATCCGCCCAGATGGATGTGCACGTTGGCGCCGAACCCGAACACGCCGATGGCCGACAAAAGCACGATCTGGATGACGCAGAATACGAGGCGGTTGATCATGTCGCTCAGGCCGTACAACCCCATGCGGGCCGGCGTCATCCGCAGCCTTTTCAGGAGCCCCTTGCGGCGCATTTCCACCATGTCCGACATGCCGAACAGGCCGCTCTGCGCAATGGCCAGGGCGATCATGCCGGTGAGCAGAAAGTCCCTGTACTCCAGCTCGCCGGATCCGGAGGTCACCGCCGAAAACTGCAGCGAATAGGCCGGCTGGACACCCGCCGCCGCCAGATTCGCCTGCTGGATGAACTGCTCCACGATGCCGGCGATGGCCTGGGTGACGGCGGACTGTTCGTTTTCCTTGTTGACGATGAGCTGGACCGTGCCCGCCTCAGCCGATTCCGGCAAGATGAGCGCCGCATCGACCTTCTTGTCCTTGATCCACTGTTCCGCCTGCTCCCGGTTCACCGGTTCTCCGGATTCGATCGTGAACACCGGGAGTTGGCGAATTTGCTCCAGAAGCATTTGCGAAGCTTCGTTCGGCGACGGATCCACCACCGCGATGTCCGCCTGGAACTCGCGATTGGTGCCTCCGGCAAAGATGAACATGAACAGCACCATGAGGATGACAGGGAAGAAAATGCCCCAGAACCAGGCCTGCTTTTCCCGGAAGGTCATCTTCAGATGCGCCAGAAACATGTGCGTGAACTGTTTTTGGTAGTTCATCTCAGTCTCTCCACTCCTTTCCGGTGAAGGCGATGAAGACGTCCTCCAGGCTCATCTCGCGGATGGACATCTGTTCGATGGAGTAACCCCTGTCCCGCGCAAATCCGATCAGATCATAGATGGACTCCTCCGGCTGCACGGACCAGAACCGGAGCGCCTTGCCTTCCCTCTCCACGCGCATGACCGAAGACAGTTCCCGCAAATGCCGCTCCACCTCCGCGGCCGCCCCTGCGCCGTCGGTCATCGTCAGGCGCACTTCCCGCTCGCGGGTCAGACGGCCGATCAGCGCCGCCGGCGTGTCCATCGTCACGACCCGGCCCTGATCGACGATGCACACCCGGTCGCTCAGCGTTTCCGCCTCTTCCATGTAATGGGTGGTGAGGATGACGGTTTTGCCGAGCTGCTTCAGCTCCCGGACGATGTCCCAGATGTTGCGGCGCGCCTGCGGGTCAAGCCCCGTCGTCGGCTCATCGAGAAACAGAATCTCGGGGTCGTTGATCATCGCCAGCCCGATCGCCAGCCGCTGCCGCTGGCCCCCGGACAAGTTCTTGACCAGCTTGCGCCGGTGCTCGGTGAGGTTGACGATGTTCAGGATTTCGTCCACCGGGCGCTGTTTGCTGTAAAAGGTGGAAAAGAGCTTCATGTTCTCCTCCACCGTCAGCAGATCGAACAAGGCGCCCGACTGGGGCTGCACGCCGATTTTCATTTTGATCTCGTCGGCGTTTTTTTCCCAGGTCATGCTGCCATACGTGATGGTACCGCCATCCGGCGGGACCAGGCCCTCGACCATTTCCAGTGTCGTTGTTTTGCCTGCGCCGTTCGGCCCGATGATGGTGAAAATCTCGCCTGCCTCCACCTCAAAGCTGATATCCTCCACCGCCCGAACGCTGCCGAAATGTTTGCGCAGGTGGCTGACGGACAATACGCTCAAACTGCTCCGCTCCTTCCGCTTGATGGATTGGACTGAACCAGTGTGGCACAACTAGTGTGGCTCAACGGAACCTCCCATATAAATCCAATCATAATGGTATCGGAGGCCGGGGATCCGCAGAACGTCCAATGGGCGGAACCCGGACCCCGACCAAGGTCCAGTTTCATGCGCCGCATTCCATGCGCCATGATTTGGATGCCTCGCTCTAACGGTCATAGATGTCCGTTACACGGCCGCTGCCATATTGTAACGGTCATTTTTGTCCGTTACAGCTCAACAACTCACAAAAACAGCCCGTTTTTTCGTTCCAACGGTCATGTTTGACCGTTACAGCGGCGGCAACGCTTCTAACGGTCAAATATGACCGTTGCGAAACAACCCGAAGTCAACGTATCTACCGGTAAGGCAAACGCTAATTCCACTTTCTGTAGTAAACGCCGGAGGAAAAGTTTACCATATAACGTTTGTTTTGACAATAATAATGATTATATCAAGGGTGAATCGGAAGGCATATGAACATATAAACATGTGGTTCTTGAAGACATGAATGATAAAATTCCTGGTCATTCATATGATCCCTGGGGCTTTTTGCAACATCCAGCTAACTCGTAATTGAAATAGACGCTGGTATTGTAGGGGGAGCACCCAAATTGATTCTTGAGAGTGGAACCAGGCCGGGAATTCATCATCTGCCTGTTTGAAGCAATTTCGGAAGGAAAAGCTCTGCGCTGGGCGCCCTGGGACGGCGCGGGGAAAGTCATCGTGTATCCGGAAAAACCGTTCGAACAGATCGAACCTTTTTCTCTACGAAGGGTAAGGCGGCATCGAAGCGAAACAAGAGAAAGCCGGACGAACCCCGTCGGAGTTCCGTCCGGCTTGTTTGCTGGAATCGGGTCAAACCATCATCTTGCAAATGTCGTTGCTGAATGCCACCGGGTCTTCCAGCGGAAGCCCTTCAATGAGCAGCGCCTGCTGGTACAGCAGGTTCGTGTACAGCTCCAGCTTTTCCCGGTCGCTCTTGTGGGCCTCGGCCAGAGCCTGGAACACGCCGTGCTCCGCGTTGATCTCGAGCACCTTGTCCGCCTTGATCGCCTCGCCGTGGGGCATATTGCGGAACACCTTCTCCATCTCGATCGTCACTTCGCCTTCCGCGGACAGGCAGACCGGGTGGGTTTTCAGCCGGCGGGACGCCCGGACGTTTTTCACCTTGCCGTTCAGAATCGTCTTCATCGCCTCAAACAGATCCTTGTATTCCTTTTCCGTCTCCTCCGCCTTGCGGTCGGCCTCATCGGCTTCCAGTCCAAGGTCGCCGCCCGACACGGAGCGGAACTCCTTGTCCTTGTAGGCGCCGAGCATTCGGATGGCAAATTCGTCGATGTCCTCGGTGAAATAGAGGATTTCGTACCCCTTGTCCGCCACGAGCTCCGTCTGCGGCAGCTTTTCGAGGCACTCGATGGAATCGCCGGCGGCGTAGTAGATGTACTTCTGCCCCTCCGGCATGCGGGACACGTATTCGTCCAGCGTCACCAGCTTCTTCTCTTTGGAGGAGAAGAACAGGATCAGGTCCTTCAGATCCTCCTTGTGGGCGCCGAAGTCGCTGTACACGCCGAATTTCAGCTGGCGGCCGAATTCCTTGTAAAACTTCTCGTATTTTTCGCGCTCGTCCTTCAGCATCGACTGCAGGTGGGAGCGGATCTTGTTCTTGATGTTTTTGGCGATGAGCTTCAGCTGCCGGTCATGCTGCAGCATTTCCCGCGAAATGTTCAGAGACAGGTCGTCGGACTCGACCATGCCCTTGACGAAGCTGAAGTAGTCGGGCAGGAGGTCCGGGCATTTTTCCATGATGAGCACGCCGTTGGAGTACAGCTCCAGCCCCTTCTCGTATTCCTTCGTGTAGTAATCGAAGGGGATGTTTTCCGGGATGAACAGGATCGCGTTGTAGCTCACCGCCCCGTCGGCGCTGATGTGAAGGTGCGTCAAGGGCTTGTCAAAGCCGTATCGTTTGTCCCGGTAAAACCGCTCGTAGTCCTCGGCGGTCAGCTCGTTTTTGTTGCGGCGCCAGATCGGCACCATGCTGTTGACCGTCTGCTCTTCCTTGTAGTCCTCGTACTTGCCGTCGCTGCCCTCCTTCGGCCGCCGGCCGTCCACCACAAGCTTGATCGGATAGCGGATGAAGTCGGAGTATTTTTTGATGATCCCCTTCAGGCGGTACGTGTCCAGAAACTCGTCATAGTTTTCGTCTTCCGTATTCGGCTTCAGGTGCAGCACGATCTCCGTTCCGACCGCTTCCTTTTCCGCCGGTTTGATCGTGTAGCCGTCCGCCCCGCCGGACTCCCACTGCCACGCTTCCTCGCTGCCGGCGGCACGGCTCGTCACCGTCACCTTGTCCGCCACCATGAACGCGGAGTAAAAACCGACGCCGAACTGCCCGATGATCTCATGCCCCTCCTGCAGCTCGTTGGCCTGCTTGAAGGCAAGCGATCCGCTTTTGGCGATGGTGCCCAGGTTCTGATCCAGCTCGTCGCGGGTCATGCCGATGCCGGTGTCGATGATGGTGAGCGTTCTCTTTTCCTTGTCCGGCACGATTTTGATATAATAGCTGTCCTTGTCAAATACGAGATTGTCGTCGGTCAGCGCCTTGTAATACAGCTTGTCGATGGCGTCGCTGGCGTTGGAGATGAGCTCCCGCAAAAAAATCTCCTTGTGCGTGTAAATGGAGTTGATCATCAATTCCAGAAGGCGCTTCGATTCCGCCTTGAACTGTTTTTTGGCCATATAGAGCCGCTTCCCCCTTCCAGAACACATCATTAGCACTCGGTGCGCGCGAGTGCTAAACCTATCCTTTGTTATACCACACGGTTTTTTTCAGTGTCAAATGGGCGCAGACGGGACAGACGTACTTGGACAGGCGTGCGCGGACAGGAGCAGCCCGTTTGTCATCGGGACGGAGCCCGCCTATAATGGAGTTGGAGAAGCAGGAAAAAAGAAACGGGGGAAGATGCCCATGAAAATCGCCATCATCGGAGCGACCGGCCGGTCGGGAAGCCTCATCCTGCAGGAGGCGCTGAACCGGGGACACGAGGTGACCGCCATCGTGCGCGACCGTTCCAGATTGCAAAACAAAGAAGTTCCCGCGGTGGAAAAGGACATCATGCGGCTGAGCGCCGACGATCTGAAGCCCTTCGATGCGGTCGTCTGCGCCTTCCGGGCGCCGGCGGGGCAGGAGGAGCAGTATGTGGAAGCCGGCAAGGTGCTGATCGAGGCGCTGAAGGGAGCGCCGAACACGAAGCTGTTTGTGGTCGGGGGCGCGGGAAGCCTGTTTGCGGACGAGGCGCGAACGACCAGGCTCATGGACACTCCGGAATTTCCGAAAATGGTCTACCCGACGGCGTTCAACATGGGCGAGCAGCTGAAGCTGCTGCAGCAGGCCGAGGGCATCACCTGGACATTCCTCAGCCCGGCCCAGATCTTTGACCCGAACGGGCCGAGAACCGGCAAATACCGGACCGGCAAGGACGTGGTTCTGTACAATGAGGAGGGCAAAAGCTACATCAGCTACGCCGACTACGCCATCGCCGTGCTCGACGAGCTGGAAAACCCGCGGCATGTGAACGAGCGATACACCGTCGTCGGTTCGGCGGGCTGACCTGACAGAGGCGCGCTCTCCTGCGGCACGCCGCCGAGCCGGGCGTACAGGCGGCGCCTGCGGAGCAATCGCGCCGCCGCTCCCTCCTTGCGCATCGCCGGAAATATTTTAACGGAACTGAGAGACCTTATTTCGCCGAAAACGGCCCCGAAAAAATTCTAACGGAACTCAGAGACCTTATTGCGACCAGTTTTTCCATAAATTACCTGTTTGCGGGCAAATAAGGTCTCCTGGTTCCGTTAGGATGAGTAAACGCCCAAAAACGCAACAAATAAGGTCTCTCATTTCCGTTACGCTCACCCGGCCTTGGCGCAAATGGCGAGGCGGGCCCGCGCATTCCGCGCAGGCCCGCCCTTCGTTCATCCGCATGCTTCCGGTCCATGTTCACAAGTTCTTTTTGACGAAACTCTCAAAATCTTCCCTGGACAGCGGCCTGCTGAACAAAAATCCCTGCCCCTGCAAACAGCCGCTCGCCTGCAAAAACTCCAGCTGCTCCTTCATCTCGATGCCCTCCGCGATGACGTTCAGGCCAAGGGTGTTTCCGATGTTCAGGACGGCCTTGACGATGGCCTGGCTTTCCAGATTGTGATGAATATCCCGGATGAAGGAGGAGTCAATCTTGAGCGTATCGACGGGAAACCGCTTGATATAATTGAAGGAACTGTATCCGGTGCCGAAGTCGTCGATGGAGATGCCCACGCCCAGCTTGCGGATATCCCGCAAAATGAGGACGGCCTTGTCGGTGTCGGCAAAGATGCTCTCCGTCACCTCCACCTCCAGCCACTCGGGGTCCAGCCCCGTTTCGCGCAGGATCGCGTCGATCTTGTTCACCAGATCCGGCTGGAAAAACTGGCGCACGGACAGATTGACGGCCACCTTCATTTTGGGCAGCCCCTTGTCCTGCCATTCCTTGTTCTGCCTGCACGCGTTGTACAGCACCCATTCGCCCAGCGGGATAATCAGCCCGGTTTCCTCGGCGATCGGGATGAACTTGAGCGGCGATATTTTGCCGAGCTCCTTGTGGTTCCAGCGGACAAGCGCCTCCATGCCGATCAGGCGGCGGTTGACGAACTCGATCTTGGGCTGGTAATCGATGTGGAAATGCTCCCGTTCAATCGCCTTTTTCAGCTCGTTTTCCAGCAAAATGCGCTCCAGCGACCGCTCCTCCATATCAACGGAAAAGAAGGAGAGGCCGTTTCTACCCTTGTCCTTGATCGCGTACAGGGCCGTGTCCGCCCGTTTCATCAGGCTGTCCGGATCCCTGCCGTCTTCGGGAAAGCGGGCGATCCCCATGCTGCAGGACAGATGAAACTGAAGGCCGTCCAGCTCGATGCCCTGGATGCTCTCCTGGATCCGGCGGACCCGCTTTTCCACATCCGCCTGGTCCGTCACATCGGTCAGCAGGATCGTGAACTCATCCCCCCCGGAGCGGGCCACCATGTCTTCCACGCCGACGCACTGCCGGATGCGGGACGCCGCTTCCCTGAGCAGCCGGTCGCCGACGTCATGGCCGAGGGTGTCGTTGATATGCTTGAACCGGTCCAGATCCAGAAAGATGACGGCCAGCCGGCTTCCCTCGCGGTGGGCCTGCTCCACCTGATACTGCAGCGTCTCCACAAACAGGCGGCGATTGGGCAGCTCCGTCAGGGAATCATGGTAGGCGAGAAACTGCACGGTCTGCTCGTTTTTTTTGCGTTCGGTTATGTCGCGCATGATCAGAACGAGGCTCGAAGCTTTGCCCTCCTGATCGCGGACCGGGTTCATCGTCGTTTCCGCGTACACGTAATCCCCGTTTGCCTTGCGCAGGCGAAACTCCCGCAGCACGGACGGCCTGCCTGTCAAAAACACATGCTGCAGCTCATTCCAGAAAAACGCCTGATCCTCCGTGTGCACAATCCGGAAAATCGTCCCGGTTTCCAGCTCGCCCGGATCATAGTTCAGCAGCTCCTTGTGGGAGGGAGAAACGTACAGCATCCGCCCCTCGGTGTCGATGACGGAGATGAGATCCATGGTGTGTTCGGCGATTTTGCGGAACTTCTCCTCCCGTTTCAGCAGCTCCTCTTCCCTCAATTTCTTGTGGCTGATGTCATTGCGGATCGAAACATACTGGTACGGCTTGCCGTTGCCATCGAGGAAAGGGACGATGATCGTGTCCACCCAGTAAATGCTTCCATCCTTGGCCCGGTTGCGGATTTCTCCTCTCCAGATTTGCCCGGAGGAAATGGTTTGCCACAGGTTTTGGAAAAAACTGCGGGGATGGTAGCCCGAGTTGAGAATCCGGTGATTTTGGCCGATCAGTTCCTCCCTGCTGTATTTGGAAACCTCGCAGAACTTGTCATTGGCATAAACGATGTTGCCGTGCTGGTCCGTGATCGCCACAATGGAGGACTGATCCAGGGCATAATTCACGTCCGCCAGCTTTTTGAGCGTGTCTTGTTCCCATTCACCATTCATGAGATCACCCGCGTCATAACAAATAAACCGACCCCGCGAAATGAAGGAATGGTTCGGAGGGTCGGTTGCACTACTCGCTTACAGCCATTCAAGTGCCCAGGTAGGAATGACTGATCATCGCTTCCATCGCTTATGTATGCGTTTCGTAATCGATTTTAATCCATTGGTCCTGATTTGTCTACGCAGCAGCGCGCGATTTTCCGAAATTCGTTACATTTGCACAGGCTGTTGGGGCCGGACGATGATCTCGTTCACGTTGACATAGTCCGGTTGGGTCAGGGCATATACAATGGCATTGGCAATGTCCTGCGCCGCCAACTTGCGAAAATCCGGCGGACGTCTGCGGTGGGTTTCCAGCACGGCCTCATCCGTAATATGGGTCGCCAGTTCCGTATCCACCGCTCCCGGAGAAATGTTGGTGATCCTGACGCCGGTTCTGGACAGCTCCTTTTCCATGGTCATCGTCAGCGCGCGCACCGCGTATTTCGTGGCGCTGTACACGCTGCCCGCCGGGAACACCTCATGCCCGGCCACCGAGGAAATGTTGACGATGTGGCCGCTCTTTTGGGCAAGCATGCCTGGCAGCACGGCGTGGATGGCGTACAGCACGCCCTTGATGTTCACGTCCACCATGCGCTCCCATTCGTCCACCTTGTCGTTCTTCAGATACGACAGGAGCATGACCCCGGCATTGTTGACCAGGATGTCAATCGTTCCAAAGGCGTTCCTTGCCTCCCGCGCCACCCGTTCCACGTCCTCGCGCTTCGTCACGTCGCAGGGCAGCGCCAGCACGCGGGCGCCGGTTTCCTGTTCCAGCCTGTTCTTCAGCTGCTCCAGCCGGTCGACACGGCGGGCGGCCAGCACCAGACGGGCTCCTTCCCTGGCCAGGGCAACGGCGGTCGCTTCCCCGATCCCGCTGCTCGCTCCTGTAATGATCGCTGTCTTGTTCTGCAATCTCATGGTGCAACCCCCGATTACTATTTTTTTCCTATTTTAGCATATTCTCTGGTCTGCGTCGATGAAAAATCGCGTCGTTTGCCCAATTGTTGAGCCGTCGATCCGGCCGGGCGGACAGCAGGGTGCAATCCCCAGGCGGAAGACTCCAGCCGGGCAGCCGAAGGCGCGCACATGCGCCAGCAGCGGTCCCGGCCGGACGGGCGGCGGCAAAAAGACCCGCTAGCGGGAAGCTTCGGCCGGACGGGCGGCGGCAAAAAGACCCGCTAGCGAGAGGCTCCGGCCGGGCGGACGGCGATGCCCTCCCGCTCCAGGGCTTGCCGGATGGACCGGGCGAACGGAAGCGCGTGCGGACCGTCGCCGTGGATGCAGATCGTCTCGGCGACGATGGCCACATCTTCTCCCTGCCGGCTCCTGACACGGCCTTCCCGGACCATGCGGACCGCCCGCCGGGACGCCTCCTCCTCATCGGCGATGAGCGCCTCCGGAAGGCGCCGCGGAGTCAGGCTCCCGTCCCGCTCATAGGACCGGTCGGCAAACGCCTCGCTCACCGTGCGCAGTCCGATGCGCCGGCCGGCCTTGATCAGCTCGCTGGAAGCCGGGCCGAACAGGAACAGTTCGGGATCGACCCGGTACACCGCTTCGGCGATCGCCTCCGCCAGCTCCCTGCTTCGCGCGGCCATGTTGTACAGCGCACCGTGGGCCTTTACGTGCCTCAGCCGGCCTCCCTCCGCGCGGACGAAGGCCATGAGCGCCCCCGTCTGATACACGACGAGGCCGTACGCTTCATCCGGCGACACATCCATATTCCGCCGGCCAAACCCCGCGAGATCCGGAAGCCCCGGATGGGCGCCGATCGCGACGCCGTGCTCGAGCGCCAGCCGGACGGTCCGGCGCATCGTCGCCGGATCCCCGGCGTGAAACCCGCAGGCGATATTGGCCGAAGTCACATAAGGCATGATCTCCTCGTCGCACCCGTGTGCGTACACCCCGAAACTTTCCCCCATGTCGCAGTTGAGGTCAACGGTCATCCCGGGTTCTTTTTCCATTGCGGTCACGACTGCTCCCTCCATTCCCTCGGCTCTCTCCAATGTCTCCACGCTTTCCGTTCGATCGCCATCGCCGCCTTCAGCTGCCTGAGCTCCATCTCCCTGGACACAATCAGCTCCTGGGCTTCCGCGATCGACACTTCCCGGAAGCGGATGTCCGCGCCCGCAGGCGTCTGCGCCACGAGCGGCAAATCCGCCGCGATCACATGGGCGATGTTCGGATAACCCCCGGTCACCGCGTGATCAGCCATCAGGATGATCGGCTGTCCGTCCGGCGGCAGCTGGACGGTTCCGAAGGCGACGGCCTCGGACACCATCTCCCGCCGGACGGACAGATGCAGGGGCGGACCGTCCAGGCGGTACCCCATGCGGTCAGACTGGGGCCGCACCCGGTAAGGAGCGGACAGGAACCGCTCCCTGCTCTCCTGGTCCAGCAGGCCGAAATGGGGCCCCCTCAACACGCGGACGTACGGCTGAGCGCCGTACAAAGGGCGGATCTGGCCGGAGACGGCCTTCGGACAGAGGAGCGGTCCGCCGCCGATGGATCCGGGCTCGAAAGCCGGACCGTTTTCCCCATCGCCCATTTCCCTCATGAATTCAGACTCCCGTCTCAAACGCAGCAGGTCCCCGGCCTTCAACGGGCGGCCGTCGAGACCGCCGAACTTTGCCCTGAGGTCGGTGGAACGGCTGCCCATCACGGGAGGGATGTCGAACCCTCCCGAAACAGCCAGATATCCGCGGACGCCCGACCTTGCCGTTCCGATGCTCAGCACGCTGCCGGCGCGGATGATGAACGGACGCCACAGCACATCCAGCGGGCGGCCGTCGAGGCGAACCGGAAAATCGCCGCCGGTGATGGCGATCAGCGCGCTGTCCGCAAAATAAAGCTCAGGTCCGCCGACCGCAAATTCCAGCGCCGCCTCACCTTCCGCATTGCCGACCAGCAGATTGGCGCACCGCAGGGCAAAGGGATCCATCGCGCCGCACACATTGACGCCGTACTGCCGGAACCCTTTCCGCCCCAGGTCCTGCACCGTCGTCTGGAGACCGGGCCTGATCACGCGCACGCTCATGGGCCTCCACCTTCCGTCCGAAGCTTCGTCTGCCGGCTTGTCTGCTGCTTCGCCTGTTTCTCCGTCTGCTGCTTTTCCTGCTCAGCTTCCAGCCTCCGGTACTCCCGCTCGGAGATCGGTTGGAACCGGACCCGAGCCCCGGGCTTCACCAGCACGGGCGGGTCGGCATCCGGCCGGAAGAGGGCGAGCGGGGTGCGCCCGATCAGCTGCCATCCCCCTGGCGACTCCAGCGGATAAATCCCGGTCTGGCTGCCGGCGATGCCGACGGATCCGGCCGGCACCTTCAGCCGCGGGGTTTGCTTCCGAGGCGCGGCGATGCGTTTGCTCATGCCGCCGAGATAGGGAAATCCCGGCAAAAACCCGAGCATGTACGCGAAATATTCCGTCCCGGAGTGAATGCGCACCACTTCCTCCGGAGTCAATCCGTTGTGCCGCGCGACATCCTCCAGATCGGGACCGAATGCGCCGCCGTAGCAGACGGGAATTTCCACCGGCGGCTCCATGCTGCCGGGAGCATCTATCGGCTCCATGCTGCCGGAAGAATCCGCGCTGCCGGAATCGTCCGGCTCAGCTCCCGCGAATTCCATGCGACCGAGCAGCGTTTTGCACCAACCGGCCACCGCCTCGAATGGGGAGGAAGCTCCGGCCTGCTCCATCATCCGGGCGGCCAGCGCCACATCATAGTGGACGAGCACGCTGGCGTACGCCGGAACATATTCGGTCATAGCCGGGATGGCGTGCTCCTCCAGCATGCGGGCGAACCGCCGGACGAGCCGGTGCGTCTCAAGGCCGATCCGGTCGCCGAAGCGGATCATGACCGCCGCATCTCCCAGCGGCTCCACAACCGGCGCCGATCCAGCTGCCATCGGCGGCCCCGTGTCGGTATCCTCAGCCGGTTCAAAGGCCGGATTCCGGATCGAATCCGCGACCGGTTCCCCGGAATGTTCCTTCGCCATCACGCCCACCCCCGTCCGCAATCAGCATTGTCCGCTTCTGCGATCAGCATTGCCCGCTTCCACGATCAGCCTTGTCCGCCTACCGCAATCAGCATCGCATCGTCCGCTTCCGATTCGCATGGCAACACCCGATCTTAACGCCATTATACACGAACGGGCAAGGGTGGTATAATTTTCATCGGACCAGGAATGCGGAAAGGAGCTTCACGCATGTTCATGATCTTTGGCGCGGTCGTCCTTCTCCTTTATGCCGCGCTGGTGGCATATATCGGATGGAGCGGCTACCGGTGGATGAAGCCGTTCCCCTTCGCCTCGTCGCGGCGGTTCCAATGGCTGTACGCCGCGGTGGTCGTGTTTCTCGCTTCCTCCTTTATCATCGGGCAAGTTTCGGATGTTCCGATTTTGGGCAGGATCGGCGCCTACTGGATGGCGATCCTTTTTCTGCTCACCTTTCTCGTTCCGCTGGCCCATCTGACCGTCCTCATGCTCAGGCTTTTCCGCACCCCCCATCCATCCGCCGACTCCTGGGCGGGGGCGGCCGTGCTGCTCGCCGTCATCGTCCTGTTCGCCTATGGCTCGTACCAGGCTTACAGCCCGGTGGTGCACACCTGCGAAATCCGGATCGACAAGGACGTGCCCGGCATGTCCACCCTCACCATCGCCCTGGCCTCCGACACGCACTTCGGCCTGCTGTCCGGAAAACGCCACGCGGAGCGGCTCGTCCGTGAAATCAACGCGCTCGAACCCGATCTTGTCCTTCTCCCCGGCGACATTGTGGACAACGACATCCGGCCTTTTGTGCAGCACGGGATAGACAGCATCCTGTCGGAGATCAAATCGACCTATGGCGTGTACGCTTCCCTCGGCAACCATGACCGTCATGACGGCACGATGCGGGAACTGCTCGATGCCCTGGAACGAAGCGGCATGCGGGTGCTGTACGACGAAACCGTTGTGATCGCCGATTCATTCACCCTCATTGGACGAAGGGACCGATCCGATCGGGAGCGGGAGCCGCTGTCCCGACTGATGGAAGGCGTGGACCTCGCCAAACCGGTCATTCTGCTGGACCACCAGCCCTATGATCTGGATATCGCCGCCCGGCACGGAGTCGACCTGATGGTGTCGGGGCACACGCATCGCGGGCAAATTTTTCCAGGCAGCCTGATCACCTCGGCGATTTACGAAAATGACTGGGGCCATCTGCGGAAGGATCAGATGCATTCCATCGTCACTTCCGGGTTCGGTTTTTGGGGACCGCCGATCCGCCTCGGCACCCGCTCGGAAATCGTGCGGATCGTCGTGACGTTCGGCGAGGGGGACTAAACTTGCGGCGCGCCAGGCATGGGGCGCGAACCCTGCGGCGCGCGAAGTTTGCGGCGCCAATTTGCAAGATGAGCGCTCATTTTCCACTCTCCGCCCGGCTGAAAACAGCAAGGTGCAGCCGCAACGCGGCTGCACCTCCATCGCTCACACCGGATAAAAAAGCACGCTCAAAAACTGTTCCTCCATCAGATCCCGGCGAAACCCCATCCGGTCAAACTTGCGGCTGTCGAACAGATGCTCGTCTTCCAGGATGACAATGGCCGCCCCCAGCTCCCGGGTAAAGGCCTTCCATTCCCGGGCAAAACGTTCGTATTCCATCCCGAGGCTGGCCATCCGGTCCAGATAGACGAGATCGCCGGGCCGGACCACCTGCTTCAACCGTTCATAGGCGGGCCGTTCCCCTTCCCCGTTTGGATCCGCCTCGTCCACATACAAATTCCGCTCCCCGATGCCAAGTTCCCGAAACCTTTCCCGCACCTGCTCCGCAAACGGATCGCCGGGGACCAGCCGGAGGTATCCGTACACGTTTCCGTTCCCGTTTGTCAGCATCTTCCACTCCTAGCATCCGCAGCCCGGACCATGAGCCTTGTTGTCAATGATGGACAGGATCATTTCGAAGGCCCTGATTTCTCCATCAAAACGCTCGCTCTGCTCCGGGTATTTTTCTTTGTATTTTTTGGATATTTCGATCTGCCTTTTCAGGATCTGGATCAGTTCCTTCATGCTGATCGGCTCGTGGTAATGGCCCTCCATCGCAGATCGCAGACCTCCTCCGGATATCCGAATGAATGTGTTGTTTGCATGTCAGGTCAACCAGCCCGGAATCCACAGAACGAGCCCGGGAATATACGCAATGAGAAACACGACGACAACAGAGATGACAATGAATGGCATCAGGTATTTCATCTGATCTTTCACCGACGCTTCGGCGATCTGGGCGCTCAGATACAGGTTGATCGCCATCGGCGGAGTGATGGACCCGACGCACAGAGTGACGCACAAAAGCACCCCGAAGTGTGCCAGATCCATGCCGATGCTTTGCGCCACCGGCAGCACCACCGGCGTCACGATGATGACCGCGGTCAGCAGATCGATGAACATGCCGACCACGAGCAAAAAGAGGACGATGATGAGCACAATGAGCTCGGGCGAAGAAATGGAACCGGTCAAAAATTCCACAATCTTCAACGGCACCCGTTCAATGGTCAGAATGCGCGAAAAGATGGACGCAAACACCAGGGTGATCAGAATGAACGCCGTTGTGTTCACCGTGCTGATCGTGGCCTGGAAAAACGTCTTCCAGTTCAGTTCCCGGTAGAACAGAAATCCGATCAGGATCGCATACACGACCGAAACGACGGCCGCTTCCGTGGCTGTGAAAATCCCGCTGTAAATGCCGCCGATGATGATAACCGGCATGAGCAGCGCCAGGATGGCCCTGCGGCCTGCATGCCAGATTTCCAGCGCGCGGCTGGCGGGGCCGGACGGGTTCGGGTTCGCGTTCGCGTTTTCCGTCAGCGTAAACCTGCGGACGTACATCCGGTTCAAGATCAGCAGCCCAAGCGCCAGCAGCAGCCCGGGCAGGATTCCTCCCAGAAACATTTTGAGCACGGAAGCTCCGGACACGAAGGCGAACAATACCATCGGCACGCTGGGAGGAATGATCGGCCCCAGAATCGATGCCGTGGCCATCAGCACGGCCGCATAACCGCGCGGGTAGCCGTGCCTGATCATTTCCGGGATCATGATTTTGCCGACGGCGGCCACCGTGGCCAACCCCGAACCGGAAATGGCCGCGAAAAACGCCGAAGCCACAATGGTGATCGATCCGAGATAGCCTTTGACCCTGCCGATCAGCGTCCGGGAAAGTTCAAGCAGCTTGACGGAGATGCCCCCGTTGGACATCAGGTCTCCCGCGTAGATGAAAAACGGAATCGCCAGGAGCGAAAAGGAATCAAGCGAAGAATAGAAAATCGGCGGCACAATGTTTTCCATGCCATTCTGCAGCACATACACAATGGACGCAAAGGCGAAGGAAAAAACGATCGGCGCGCCCATGAACAAAAACAGCAGAAAGACCGCCATCATCAACAGCATGTGTACCTTGTCCTCCTCTCCGGATTCATATGGGATGCGATTATTTGGCGCGGAACCATCCGGCCAGTGTGGTTACCACCCGGTACACAAAGAGGACAAAGGTGGCGACGCCGCCCAGCACAAACGGCACGACGATGAGATACAGCGGCCACTGCAGGATGCTTGTAACCTGTCCCAGCTCATACTGCCTCTGCATCAGCTGCACGGTATATTTGATGATAAAAAAGGAAAATACGAGGCCGGCCAGCGGATAAAAGATAAAATAGATGACCCGCTTCGCCTTGTCCGGAACGAAGCGCAGCTGGTCCATCAAATCGATCCGCACATGGCTGTCCCGGTAAAAGGAGCCCATCAGGGCGATGTACACGATCCACATCAGGTTGATCTTGACAAACTCCTCCGTCCAGGTGAGCGGGTACACCATGCGGCCGATGATCTGCAGCACCACCGTGATGGTGATCGAAAGCATCAGCACAAACGAAAACACATCAAACAGCTTGACGATCGGTTTCACCGCGTTCTTCCTTTCACAGCAAAATGGTTCCGCCATTCGCGGGGAATGGCGGAACTTTTGACCATGTTTTGCATTATCTCGAGCTGAGGCCCAGTTCCTTGTCCACAAGCTCATAGAATTCCGGAGTCAGCACGGTTTTGGCCTTTTCGTACAGCGGCTTGCCATATTCCATGAATTTGGCTTTTTCCTCATCCGTCAGGTAAATGACCTCAATGCCCTTCGCCGCCAGATCCTTCAGGCCGTTCACCTCGGTATTTTTGGAGATTTCATGGACGCGGGCCGCGGTTTCCGCGCCTACCTGGTCCACGATCGCCTTCAGATCGCCGGGCAGGGATTGATAGAAGTCTTCGCCGATCATGTAGGACACGACGCCGGCAAAATGGTTCGAGACGCTGATGTACTTCGTTTGCTCAAAGAGGCTCGCGGAGATGTTGAGCAGCGGACCCGAATCATAGGAATCAATGATGCCCTGCTGCAGGGAGCTGTACACTTCCGGCAGCGGAATCGGCGTCGGGGAAGCTCCCAGAGAACGATAAAAGTCAGGCATGAAGTTGTTTTCCTGCGTGCGGATCTTCAGACCCTTCACATCCTCCGGCGCGCGAACCGGTTTGGAGTTCGTGTTGAACTGCTTGAATTCGATCGATGCCCAGCCGAGCGGGCGCATGCCGCGTGCAATCAGCTTGCTGTTCATCTCTTCCATGACCGGAGATTTCAGGAACTCCGCCATCTCATCATAGTCCTGTACGAGATAAGGCAGGTCAAAGAAGGACATGTCCGGCTCAAAGTTGCCCAACACCGGGGAACTGATGATGGCCATCTCCAGGTTTCCGAGCTGGACGCTCTCCGCCAATTCCCGTTCGCCGCCCAGCTGGCCGCTGTCGTAAATCGTGACGGTCAGCCGCCCGTTGGACTGCTTCTCCACCTCATCCTTGAAGAACGTGAACGCTTCGTAAATCGGGCTGGCCGGACCGACCGCCGTGCCAAACTTGATTTCGATCGGCTTGTCCGAAGCTCCGCCGCCGGAAGAACCGGACTGGCTGCCGGCGGAGGCGCCGCCGCTCGAGCTGCCGCTATTGCCGCTGCTGCCGCTGTTGCCGCTGTTGCCGCCGCAGGCCGCCAGCAGCACGATCAGAGCGATGGCGATCAAAAAGATCGATTTGCGTTTCATATTTTTCATGGTTCCCATTCCCCTTTGCTTCCAAATTATTTTTCACGCCTGGAAAACCTGATTATTCCTCCGGCTCGTGGCGCAGGATGAACAGCCCGTGGTTCTTGTCGGTGATGTAGATGTAGCCGCGGGCATCCACCAGCACGTCTTCCGTCTGCGTCGCCAGCTCATGCGGCAGCGGTCCCCTGCGCACCTTCGGATCCTCCGGAATGAAGTACGCCACCGGCACCGGCACTCCCGGATTGGAGATGTCGTACAACCACAGGCCCGCGCTCTCGTAGCAGGCGTGGATGATGTTGCCGATCGGCGCCAGGCATTTCTGGAAGTGCGGCATGTGGATGTTGTGCGGCCCGAACTTGCCGCCTTTGTCCTGGAAATCCTTCAGCCCCAGTTCCTCCGGAGGAATCGGAATCGGGAAGGACGAAATCGGCTTCGGCTTCGTCTCGTCCGACACATCCACCAGCAGCACCATGTTCAGCGGATCCCGCTCCTGCTCCAGGATCGCCTCCGTCGTCATGATCGCCAGATTGCGTTCCGGCAGCGGCACCACGGTGTGCACGCCGATGACGCTTCCGAAATCGCCGATGTCCACCCGGCCGATCATCTTCGGGTTGCGGATGTCCTCCACATCGAGAATGATCATCCCCGCGCGGCCGTAGGGCAAATACAGCCGTTTCGGGTTGTCCAGGTCGTCGCCGACCGGATAGGCGGGACCATGGAAATACATGAGATACTCCGGTTTTTCTCCGCCGGCCAGGTGCTGCCCCGGATACCACCAGCGGCTCACTTCCACCGGATTCTCGGGGTCGGAGATGTCCAGGATGACCAGGAACTTCTGGTGGAAGCCGGGAGCCATCGCCGTCAGGTACAGGTATTTTCCGCCGAAGTAACCGTTGCGGTGGGTGCCGAAATCGCCGAGCTTGTAGTGGTGAAGCAGTTTGGGATCGGCCGGGTTGCTGCGCACGTCCCAGATCATGACGCCTTCCGCGAACGGCTTGCTGTGATCGCCGCCCCACAGATGGTCGCGTCCGGGCACGCCGAAGATGCGCTCCAGGGCGGTGACCATCAGCCCGTCGGCCACGTTGACCTGCAGCGTCCAGGTGTTGTCGGGGCCCTGCACAAACTTGAGCAGTTCCGGCTTGTACGGATCGGTCACGTCCATGATCGTCCAGCCGCGATGCCAGAAGTGCCCCATGTACAAATACCACCGGTCTCCCACCTGCTGCATGGCCAGCTTGAATCCCGGACGTCCGTCGAGATCATGATAGCTGACCATCTTCATGTTCTTGCTGATAAATTTGGGAGTTTCCAACACATCCACCCCTCTTTCCTCGTTCTCGTGTTGTATGAAAATGCTTACAGTTCCACCATAAAGGAACGGGAGAGGGGTTTCAAATTGAAGTTTTTTGTAACGGGAACAATTTTTTTATTGACCTTCCGTTCGGAAGTTCTGACAAAAGTGATCCAGCACAAGCTTTTTGATCTTGCGAATGGCGGGGTGTTTCTGCTCATTCATGCAGACCATATGGAGACCCATCGGTCGGATCGGAGGAATGATGGAGAGCTTGATAAATTCATTTCTCGCCAGTTCCGGCTCGATCACAATGGGGGGCAGAAAGGTGAGTCCGTGCCCATCCTTGATGAGCGATTTCAGGGGCTCGATCTGGTCAATGTACATGGTGTTCTTGAACTGATACCCGTGCTGCTCCATATATTCATGAATGATGGGCGCCATAAACCGTTTTTTCTCGTAGTTTTCCCGTTTGCCAAAAATAATCAGGGTCTTGTCCAGCAATCGGGAAAAAGGCATCGGATCGGTATACTCCTCCAGATAATCCGGGCTGCAGATCAACAGCAGCTCCTGCTCGATCAGCCGGACATGCTCCAGCCCGTCAAATGGCACGACGTCGTTGACAAAGCCGATATCCACGATGCCGTTTCGGAGCATCTCCACGATCTCCGGGGTGTAGCCGCTGACGACCGAAATTTCCAGATTGGGGATTTCCCGATGGAACTTGCCGAAAAACTGCGGCAGCAAATAGTTGCCGTACACCGATGTGCCGACCCGGATGGTGATGTTGTTCTCCTTTTCCGCGGACAGCCGCTCCTTGGATTCGTGCATCATTTTCAGGATGCTTTTGGCGTATGGCACAAACAGCCTGCCGTAATTGGTCAGACGCACGCCCTTGCCCTTGTTGCGCTCGAACAGCTCGACGCCCAGCTCGTTTTCCAGCGCCCGGATTCTCGCGCTCAGGGTCGGCTGGTTGATGTGCAGCGATTCCGCGCCTTTGGAAAAGCTTTGCGATTCCACTACCGACAAAAAGGCAAGCAATTTTTCGCTGTCCATGGGAAAACCTCCTTCCGAACATCGCATCATGGAACTTTCCATTATTATAGCACGTCTGGCGCGTCCGCTCCCGAGCGGACCCGAGGGCAGCCGCTACCTCATCGCCGCGCGGAATCCGGCGGCCACCGCCTCCTCCACGCTGCAGAACATCCGCTCCGCCTTCGTCTGCTCGTAATACTGCCCGCCGGGAAGGTGGTAAATTTTATCGCCCCTGCTGCTGATGTTTCCCTTGATCAGCGGATTGTCGCAGGCCGGCGCCTCCGCCGCAGCCGCCGTCCCTTTCGACGCTCCTCCTTCCTCTCCTGCGGCCGCTTCTCCTGCATGCGCCTCACCTGCAGCTGCTTCCTTTTCGCGGCTGCCCGCTTCGGAGGAAACCGCCATTGCCACCGATGCGGCCTCGCGCTCCTTCCAGTATGAGGCGGCCCGTTCGGAATCAAAACCGTCCTCCCTCACATAGTTTTCGATGCTCCAGATTCCCTTTTTTTCCTTCATCGCCCTGTTTTCCGCAGCGGCAATGGCGTTGTAATGCCTGTAGGGCGGATCGTAAACGTAGGCCAAGCGGGCGAGCCCGTTTTCCACCAGCAGTTCGTTGAACAGGACATCGTCGATCCACACGTAGGCCAGCAGCCGGTCGTACTTGTCCCGCTTCGGTCCGTCAAACTCCAGCCGGACGGTCCGTCCTTCCAGACGTTCCTTCGCAAACTCGCTCGCCTCCGGACCGAAGGGCTCGACCGGTTTGTCCGGATGTTTCGTTTCCGGCGTATCCACGAGCAGCATGCGGACCGTTTCCTTTTGGCCGTTCACGACCACATGGATCGTATCTCCGTCCACCACCCGTTCCACGAGGGCGGCCGCTGTTTCCGGCTTCTGCGCGAGCGAACAGCCCGCCGCGGCAGCCAGCGCGGCCGCAAGGAGAAGTGTCAACGCAAGCAATCTCCAGGCATAAAAATCCCGATCGTTCATGTCATGCTGTCACCCGCATCGTTATTCAAGATTTATATCGATTGGCAGATTTTGTGATCATCTCTATCTATCAGTATAACAGGATTCCGGAGACGATCAAAATAGGCAACATGAGGGCGATCAAAGGGATCATTCACGGCAATAAAAAATCTGTGTTTGCCAACAATCCCCCATTGCGATACGATCTCCGTAAACCACTTTTCATAAATATGGAAAGAATGAATATGGAAAGGAACGATGCCCATGAACTCGATCCGGAAGCTGTATGATCACATGCAATGGGCCGACAGGCGCCTGATGGAACGGCTGCGGCAAAAGGAAGCCGCCAGCCGGCCGGATGCCCCTGGTCGGCAGGACGCCCCCGGTCGGCAGAACGCCGCCTCGGAGGAAATCCGGCTGTTCGCTCACCTGCTGGCTGCCGAAGCCGTCTGGCTGGCCAGGCTTCGCGGGGACAAGGACATCCGGCTGACGATCTGGCCGGAGATCGATCTGGACGGCTGCGAGGAACTGCTTCGCCAGAACGAATCCGGCTGGAACTCCTATCTTTCCGGGCTGACAGATGCCGATCTGGACCGCACCATCACCTACGCCAACAGCTCCGGCCAGGTGTTCACCAACGGGATTCGGGGCATCCTTTTGCACGTCGCCCTGCACGGCCACTACCACCGGGGACAGATCAACTCCAGGCTGCGGGCGGGCGGAACGGACCCGATCAGCGTCGACTATATCATGTATATGAGGCTGAACGGGGAGTGAGAGCGGATCATCCTGCACTCGTCCGGACATTCGGTCGGATTCCGGCGGGCGTAACGGAACGGAGAGACCTTATTTCGCCGAAAAAACCGCCGGAAACATTTTAACGGAACTGGGAGACCTTATTTTGATCAAAATTTCCAAAAATTGTATAATTGCGGGCAAATAAGGTCTCCTCGTTCCGTTAGCATCTCCACCCGCTCCTTTTGGGCACAAATAAGGTCTTTTATTTCCGTTACGGTCACGCGCAGCAGACCCGCGCAGCAAAAATCCCGCAGCCTTGTCGGCTGCGGGATATTGATCGGCCGGGAATCGGCTTCGGAATCGGCCGCGAATCGGTCGCAGACCGTCCTACAAGCCCAGTTTTTCCGCGTATTTCCCCCAGTGCGGACTTCGGCCGTCCACATCGGCAAAACCGTATTCGTCCGACAGCGCCCAGCTGGACAGCGCCTGACCCGTTTTGTCCATCACCCGCGGGTCGGCGGCCAGCGCGGCGACCGCCCGTCCGACAAAAAACGGAGTCTCGGATTCGCCAAAATGCTCCGCGCCCCATTTTCCGCTGTTCACCGCCTCCCGCCAGTTGGCCTCCGTCACGCCAAAATAGTCAAGCATCTCCTCGGACCGCAAAAAACCGGGAGTGATCGACACCGCCGCAACCCCGAACGGGCGCAGCTCTTCCGCCTTGGCCTTTGCCATGTGGATGGCCGCGACCTTGGCCAGGCTGTAGTACAGGTTGCCCCGGTAACGGTCGTCGACGCCGTCGGTCACTTCCACGAGCAAACCCGAGCCGTTGGCGACCATCAGAGGTGCGCCGTAGTAGCTCGTGATCAGATGGGTTTTGATGACCCGGTCCACCAGTTTCAGGCCGCCTTCCAGCGAATGTTTCCAGAACGGCGTCTCCCACTGCGTCAGTTTTTCCCCGCCCCAGATGTCGTTGACGAGAATGTCCAGCCGCCCTCCCTGTTCTTTTTTCACCCGCTCAAACAGTTCACGCACCTGATCTTCCACGCTGTGATCCACCTGCACGGCGATGCCGACGCCGCCGAATGACGCCACCAGTTCCGCCGTCTCCTCGATCGTTTCCGGACGGTTCAGATCCGATGGATTGCCCAGCACGCTCCGGCCTGTGCAGTACACCGTGGCGCCCGCCTCACCAAGCATCGCCGCGATGCCCCTCCCCGCTCCGCGGGTGGCTCCGGCGACGACCGCCACCTTCCCCTCCAATGGCCGCTTGTTCATGTCCTGCTCCCCTTCCGTTTTCCTTCCATCTTACCAGTGTAAATATGTCGTCCACTGTCATATTATTTTGCTACAATAGATCCAACCTGATCCTGAAGGAGAGTGACCGGATGCGCGCCGACCGCCTCATCTCCATCCTGCTGCTGCTGCAAAACGAAGGAAAGATGTCTTCCCGCCAGTTGGCCGAACGGCTGGAGGTATCCGTGCGGACGATCGTCCGCGACATGGAAGCGCTGAGCATGGCCGGCGTGCCGGTGTACGCGGAGCGGGGCAGCGGCGGCGGCTGGCGTCTGCCGGATGGTTACCGCACCCGGTTGACCGGCATCCGCAGCGAGGAGCTGACCGCGCTCATCCTGTCCACGCATCCCCAGCTGCTGGCCGATCTGCGCATCGAATCCCATTTCCACAACGCGATGCAAAAGCTGCTCGCGTCATCCCCGGCGCCGATCAAGGAAAACGCCGAGCTGTTCCGCCGCCGAATCCATATCGACGGGGCCGGGTGGCACCGTTCCACGGAAACCTGCCCCCATCTGCTCACGGTTCAGGAGGCGCTCTTTGCCAACAGGCTTCTGCGCATCCGGTATGAGTACGACATGCCGTTTCCCGAAGACGGCGAACAGGAGCGGAGGGAGTCGGAGCGCGTCGTGCAGCCCCTGGGGCTGGTGGCCAAGCGGACGGTGTGGTACCTCGTCGCCGCCCGTGAGCGGGACGGCGCGGAGCAGGATGGCATGGGCGGAATCCGGACGTACCGGGTTTCCCGCATCGCGCATGCCGAGGTTCTGGACGAAACCGTTCCGTATCCCGATTCCTTCCATCTGGCCCGGTATTGGGAAGAGTCCACGGCGCGGTTCAAACAGAGCATTCCCCGCTACGTCGCCCGATTGCGCCTGGACCCGATCGTTCGAAAGCAGTGGGAGCAGCAGCCGTTCCTCGAAATTCTCGAGACAGGCGCCGTCGAAGAAGACGGGCGGCTGCCGGCCACCGTTCAGTTCGCCACCCTGGACCATGCCGTCAACATGGTGCTCGGGTTCGGTCCGGCCGTGGCCGTGCTGGATCCGCCGGAACTGCGCGAGGCGGTGATCGCGGCCGCAAAGGCAACCCTGGAGCAGTATGCCGGGATCCCGCATTGCGGCTGCGGCAAACATCCGTAACGGACAAAAATGACCGTTACAACGACATTCCGGAATGTGACGGTCAAATTTGTCCGTTAGCCGTCAACATACGAACATTGCAAAAAAAAATCGCTCGAACGGTCAAAGATGACCGTTCGAGCGATGCACCGGCTTCAGGAGCGGGCCGGCTGGAACTTCGGCAGCGTGATTTCCTCGGTCGCCTTTTCGAACACGACCTCCACCGGCATGTCGATCTTCACCTGATCGACGTCGACGTTGATGATGTTGGAAATCATCCGCACGCCTTCCTCCAGCTCGATCAGGGCGACCACGTAGGGCGTTTCCTCGGCAAAGGACGGGAACGCCGGCCGGCGGTTGATCGTGTAGGAATACACCTTGCCCTTGCCGGACGATTCCACCCACTTGATCCGGTCGGAATGGCAGTGCGGGCAAAGGTTGCGCGGATAGAAGATGTGCTTCTGGCAGTCCTCGCACTGCTGGATCAGCAGCTTGTGCTGTCTGCAGCCTTCCCAGTACACGCGGGAATCGCCGTCGACGGTCGGCAGCGGTTTCTTGTACTCGCTCATCACTCAATCCCTCCCCAAGATGACGACAGAAGTCGAAGACAGGTAGCATCCGGTCCCCGCAGCCAATGCCAGCTCCGCGTCCTTCACCTGGCGCTCGCCGCATTCGCCGCGCAGTTGCCGGACCGCCTCAATGAGCAGGAACATGCCGTACATGCCCGGGTGCCCGTAGGACAGTCCGCCGCCGTTGGTGTTCAGCGGGAAGTCGCCGCCGGGAGCGGTGCGCTGGTTGGACACGAAATCGCCGCCCTCGCCGCGCTTGCAGAAGCCGAGCGACTCCAGCGTCAGCAGCACCGTGATCGTGAAGGAGTCGTAAATTTCCACGACGTCAATATCGTCATGGGTGACTCCGGCCATTTCGAACGCGGCCTTGCCCGAGATGGCAGCCGAGGTCATGGTCATATCCGGGAACTGCTGAACCGTGTAGTGGGACAGCGATTCGCCGTAGCCCAGCACCCAGATCGGCTTCTTCTTGCAGTTCTTCGCCCGTTCCGGAGAAACGAGCACCACCGCGCCGCCGCCGTCGGTGACAAGGCAGCAGTCATACAGGTGGAGAGGATCGAGAATGACGGGAGAGTTCAGCACGTCCTCGATCGTCAGCGGATCGCGCATCGTCGCGGCCGGGTTCAATTGCGCCCATTTGCGCGTCGCCACCGCGATTTCCGCCAGGTGTTCCGACTTCAGGCCGTATTCATGCATATGGCGGTGGGCCGCCATCGCATAGCCGGCCATCGGCAGCGAAATGCCGTACGGGATTTCATATTGCGACATATGGGCGGGAGGCACGACCACAAATTCCGATGGCAGTCTCGTTTTCTGCGTGCTGCCGTACACGATCAGGGCGACGTCGATCAGCCCGGCCTTGATGGCTGCGGCGGCATGTCCGACATGGGCCTCGAAGGAGGAACCCCCGATCTGCGTGGAATCCATGTATTTCGGTTGAATGCCGAGATATTCGGCCAGCGCCAGCACGTTGAACTGGCCATCCCCCGGCATGCCCCAGAAACCGGCTGTGAACAAACCGTCCACATCGTCAAACGTCAGGCCCGCATCGTCCAGGGCCCGTTTTGCCGCAAGCGCTTGCACCTGCAGGACGGACATTCCGTTCGGGACGCGGCCCTTCTCGGTTTCCACGTCGCCGACACCAACGATTGCGGCGGCTTTTCTGATTGACATTCTCTTCAACTCCTTCGACATGGGCACTTCGATGATTATATATATAAACTATGATATATCTATCATATTAAAATCGCCGCCCGATTTCCAATAGTTTTTGCCATTCCGTCTGTTCATTTCAATCCTTGAAGATGCGGTCGATCTCGGCGATTTCGCTTTCCGTCAGATTCACTTCCAGAGCCCGCAGGTTGTCCAGCACCTGGTCCGCCCGCTTCGCTCCCGGAATGACGACATCGATCACATCCCGCGTCAGGTACCAGGCCAGCACCACATGGGCGATTTCGACGCCCTTGCCGGCCGCGATCCCGCGCAGCTGCTCCACCCTTTCCACATTGCGGATATAGTTCTCGCCCTGGAACTTCGGATCTTTCGCCCGGTAGTCGGCGACCGGCGTGTCCTTGCGAAACTTGCCCGTCAAGAGCCCGGACGCCAGCGGGAAATAGGGGATGAAGCTGATGCCGTGCTCCCTCATGTAAGGGAAATACCGCTGTTCCGCAGAGCGGTTGATCAGGTTGTATTCGCCCTGGAACACGTCCACGTAGCCGTCCCTGTTGGCCTCCGCCAGCTGCTCCGGCGTAAAGTTGGACAGGCCGATGGCGCGGATTTTTCCTTCATCCTTCATCCGCTTCAGCTCGCCCACCGCCTCGTACTTCGGCGTGCTCTCATCCGGAAAGTGGATGTACATGATGTCGATGTAGTCGGTCTGCAGGCGCTTCAGGCATTTTTCCGTTTCCTCGCGCAAAAACGCCGGCGAATTGTTGTAAATCCGCCCGTTCTCCGTGATGATCGGGGACACCTTGGTGGCGATCACCAGATCGTTGCGCCGGCCGGTTTCCTTCACCACTTCGCCGATCAGCTCCTCCGAGCGGCCAAGGCCGTACAGGTAAGCGGTGTCCAGCATGTTGATCCCGTTGTCGATGGCGGCGCGCACCAGCCGCTTGCCCTCTTCCTCATCGGCTTCGCCGAAAATATTCGCTCCTCCCACCGCATTGGCTCCGAGTCCGACCGGCAGCACCTGCAGATCGGTTTTTCCAAGACGCACTTTGTTTGCCATTGGCGATTCCTCCTGACGTGGATGTTTGGTCATGGTCACAATATTGACACGTGAAACTGGCATCATTATAAAGGTAAAATAACATTGGACGGAGCGCAAATCAAATTTGCCGGCGCCGTCGATTTTTGGCTTTCCTTGCTTATCGGTGGAAATTATGTTATGAAAAATAGTGGATTTACATATCGGTTCGTGTCGCTTCGGTACAGTTCATTTGTGGAAGGAGCCCACCCGTTTTGATTTTCGGAAAGAAAAAGGACGTCAATCTGCTGCATTTGCTCACCCAGAGCGCCGAAAACACCCTGAACGCCGCCCAAGTGTTTCGCCAGGCGATGGAAGCCAGCGAGCCGGCTTCCTACGTGAGACAGCTCAGGGATATGGAGAAGGGAGGAGACAACATCACCCGGCAAATCCTCCGGGAACTGGACAAGGTGTTCGTCACTCCGCTGGACCGGGCGGATATTATTACGCTCGCAACGAAGATCGACGACGTGATGGACGGGATCGAGGCAACCATCGCGCGCTTTGATTACCTCCACGTCACCCATACCGACGATTTCATGAAGCAGTTTGCCGATGTGCTGGTCAAATCCTGCGAGCACATGCTGTCCGCCTTCAAGCTGCTGGAACAGAAAAAATTCACGCAAATCCGCGCCCACACGGTCGAGATCAACGAGCTGGAAAATGAGGCCGACCGGCTGATGCGCGAAGGCATCCGGATCATTTTCACCAACCCGAAGGATCCGTACCATGATTTCCGGCTGAAGGAGATCTACGAACGGCTGGAGGAAACGACCGACTCCTGCGAGGATGTCGCCGACATTCTGGACAGCGTTCTTCTTCGGTACACGTGATCTGTTCCACGCGATCTGGTCCGCAAAGCATCATCCGCAAACACTAAAGTAGGGGGTAAGCTCCGCGCGCCCAGCTGCGGGCGCGGACAACAAACCAGATGGAACCCATCCTGATCATTGTTTTCGTCGTGTTTCTCGCCTTGGCCTTTGACTTCATCAACGGTTTTCACGATACCGCCAACGCCATCGCCACATCCGTTTCCACGAGAGCGCTCAGCCCGCGGGCGGCGATCATGCTTGCGGCAAGCCTCAACTTTGTCGGCGCGCTCACCTTCACCGGAGTGGCCAAATCCATCGGCGGAAACGTTGCCGATCCGGCCTCCCTTGACCACGGCCTGTACATCGTGTCCGCGGCGCTCATCTCCGCCATTGCCTGGAACCTGATCACCTGGTGGTTCGGCATCCCTTCGTCCTCCTCCCACGCCCTGATCGGCTCGCTGGCCGGCGCGGTCGTTGCGGCCGCCGGATTTTCCGGCATCAACGCGGGCGGATTTACCAACATTCTGATCGCCCTTATTTTTTCGCCGATCATCGCCTTTGCCGTCGGTTTCATCCTGATGAAAACCATCTATTTCATCTTTGCCAATTTCCGGCCGCGGCGCCTGAACAAGACGTTCAAGACGCTGCAGATCGTGACCGCGTCATTCCAGAGCTTTTCCCACGGCACCAACGACGCGCAGAAGGCAATGGGCGTCATCACCTTCGCCCTCGTCGCCGGCGGTTTCCAGACCGATCTGGAAGTGCCGCTCTGGGTCAAGATTTCCGCCGCCACCGCCATGGGGCTCGGCACCGCGATGGGCGGATGGAAAATCATCAAGACGATGGGCTCGAAAATTTTCAAAATCGAGCCGGCCAACGGCTTCACCGCCGACATGACCTCGGCCAGCGTCATTCTCGGCGCCACGGTCGTCGGTTTTCCGGTCAGCACCACCCACGTGGTGACCTCCGGCATCCTGGGCGTCGGCTCGGCCAAGCGGTTCAAGGAAGTGAAGTGGGAAGTGGCCGGGAGAATCGTGGCGACCTGGTTTATCACGATTCCCGTGACGGCGGTGCTGGCGGGCGTCATTTTCAAGATCATCGAGTTTCTGTTTTTGTAAAAAATCGCAAAAAAACGCGCAAAATCGGTGCAGGGCGGGCAGCGCCCTGTATTTTTTTGTGGGCGTTGGTGCGCGCGGATGCCCGCTCCAGGTTTCTGCGAATGTCAAAACTTTCCGATGCATGCCGCTTATTTCCTGGGAAATTTGTAATGTTCAATCCACGCACCCGCGCGGGGTGCGACTTGGAGCCAGCAGAAGAGGGGCTTTTCAGGCATATTTCAATCCACGCACCCGCGCGGGGTGCGACAATCCTGGGCGGTAAAGTGCGAAATACGGTTCGGATTTCAATCCACGCACCCGCGCGGGGTGCGACTTAGAGTTTCCGGCGGTGTTCCTGGTCGGGCTGGTATTTCAATCCACGCACCCGCGCGGGGCGCGACCA